>Ga0209085_1000205_pt1 | contig 45850 bp, 60 predicted proteins | sample C_131016_EF_Meta_FD_187310 | JGI IMG/M metagenome (GOLD analysis project Ga0209085, IMG submission 187310) | Freshwater microbial communities from Lake Croche, Canada to study carbon cycling - C_131016_EF_MetaG (SPAdes) (version 2) | ecosystem: Environmental > Aquatic > Freshwater > Lake... | reverse complement strand
CCGGCACTGGAAGCATTGCTTTTCCTGCTGGAACAACTGCTCAACGAAGCCTTGGCCCCGTCAACGGGATGTTTCGCTACAACACCACGACGGCAACTTTTGAAGGCTACGCAAACGGCGCGTGGGGCTCTGTTGTTACGGGTACTGGTGTTACCTCAGTTGCGACTGGAACGGGCCTCACAGGTGGCCCAATTACTTCTACGGGGACTATTTCAATTGCCAATACAGCAGTGAGTGCTGGTAGCTATACAAACGCCAACATCACGGTTAATGGTCAAGGGCAAATTACTGCCGCATCAAACGGTACAAATGGAACAGTAACTTCGGTTGCAATGAGCGTTCCGACATTCTTAAATGTTGCTGGCTCCCCGATCACAGGCTCTGGCACATTTGCGGTTACTTTGTCTGGCACTGCATTACCAATTGCCAATGGTGGAACAGGCCAATTAACTGCATCAAGTGCATTCAATGCGTTATCGCCAATGACCACGCTTGGCGATATTATTTATGGCGGTGCAGTTGGCGCTGGAACAAGGCTTGGTATTGGAACTGCTGGACAGGTATTGACTGTAAACAGTGGCGCTACGGCCCCGCAATGGTCTACCCTGTCTGGTGTTGCTGTTACCACATTCAGCGCAGGCACGACTGGGTTTACGCCATCAAGCGCCACTTCTGGTGCAATAACATTGGCTGGTACGCTGATCACCTCAAACGGTGGTACTGGCCTGACAACGTACACCGCAGGCGATCTGCCTTATTACGCTACAGGCACAGCATTGTCCAAGTTAGGTATTGGCACAAACGGCCAAATCTTGACATCGTCTGGAACTGCACCTCAGTGGTCTACATTGTCGGGTGTGGCGGTGACCACCATCAGCTTTGGAACCACGGGCTTGACGCCTGCTACGGCAACTTCTGGAGACATAACAGTAGCTGGAACACTTGCTATTGCCAATGGCGGCACAAATAGCACAGCAACGCCAACTGCGGGTGGTGTTGGCTATGGAACTGGAACAGCCCATGCGTATAGTTCAGTAGGAACATCTGGACAAGCTCTCATCAGCGCAGGTGCAAGTGCTCCAGCATTTGGCAATTTGGGAACAAGTGCAGGTGGTACTGGATTGTCTGGTGCAACGCCGTTCACAAGCGGCGGTGCTTTGTATGCATCATCGGCATCTGTATTGACATCTGGAACTTTGCCAATAACCGCTGGTGGAACTGGCACAATATACGGTGTTGCTGGCGGCACGTTCTAATCATCTTCAAGGAATAAATCATGGCAGCTACAAACTACACCCCGATTTCGCTGTACTACAGCGCTACAGCCACAAACGTGCCTTTGGCCGCTAACTTGGTTGCTGGTGAGTTGGCAATCAACACCAACGACGGAAAGTTGTTTTATAAGGATAGCAGCGGTGTTGTTCAGGTGATGGCCTCCAAGGCAGGTAGCGTCAACGTATCATCCTTCAGCGCGGGTACAACAGGATTCACACCAAACACCGCAACGACAGGTGCTGTGACTCTTGCAGGCACATTGGCAACGACCAACGGCGGCACAGGACTAACATCCTTTACCGCTAACGGTGTGGTCTACGCATCATCTTCAAGTGCATTGGCTACTGGTTCTGCGCTCGTGTTTGATGGGACGAATTTGGGCGTGGGTGTTACTCCTAGTGCTTGGACTTCAACATTTAAAGCATTTCAAGTTGGTGCTATAGGTTCGTTGGTTTACAACGGAAGCACAGACGTTTACCTATCCAACAACTACGCAAGTATTGGCGGGGCTTCAAAATACATTACAACTGCTGCGGCTACACTATATCAACAAGGTGCTGGAGTTCACGCTTGGTACAACGCCCCCTCTGGCACAGCAGGCAATACCATTACTTTCACCCAAGCAATGACGCTTGATGCCAGTGGGAATTTGGGTATTGGCATTACTTCACCCAGTGTCAGGCTTGCAGTTTCAGACGCTTCAAATGCAAACAATGGAACTATGCGTCTTGGAAGTACAGCCAATGGTGTTTATGGAGAAATATCAAATAAAGCATCATCAACTGGACAATTAACTTTAAATTCAGTCGGCTCTGGTGCTTCTGATGGAATTGCTTTTCAGATTGAAGGTTCAACAAAAGCGTTAATAGACTCCTCCGGTAACCTTGGACTGGGTGTTACTCCGAGTGCTTGGGGAAGCGGCCCTAAAGTCATGCAAATGGGGTCTTCTGGTGCTTATATTTTTGGTGATTCCGTAAGTTTGCAAGTTGGCAATAATTCTTACTTTAACGGAACCAATTACATATACAAAAATACAGCAGCAGCATCTGATTATTATCAATTCCAAGGCTCTCACGTTTGGCGCAACGCCCCCTCTGGCACAGCAGGTAATGCCATCACGTTTACTCAGGCGATGACGCTGGATGCCAGCGGGAATTTGGGAGTTGGCACTACAAGCCCCACAAGCACTTATTCGGCTCGTCTTGCTGTAGTTCCAGCCAGCGGCGCTGCTGCAATATCTATTGATGCCGCATCAGGAAACAACACTGGAATTAATTTTTACAATAACGGAACTGCTAAGTGGACTACTCAAGTCCTGACAACCGGAGAATATCGTTGGTATGATTTTGTAGCAGGCTCAGAACGTGCCCGTATAGACTCCAGTGGGAATTTCGGTATTGGTACTACAAGTCCAAGCGATAGAGTTCACGCCTATTCAAACGTTGCTGATGTTGGAATTCAAGTACAGAACAATACGCACGGGTCATTTTTGCGTAGCGATGCAACAGGCACTCAAATCGCCACAAACTCAGCAACTAAACCTATTTACTTTTATGTTGGTGCGGCAGAACGCGCCCGTATCGACTCCAGTGGGACTTTACTGGTGGGGAAAACAGCATCTGCTGCTGCATCGGTAGGTTTTCAAGTAGATGGAACAGGGGCTTTATATACAACAAAATCAACATCTACAAGTGCTGATGCAACTTATTATTTGTATTCAACAGGTGCTTCAGCATATCGTTTTTATGTTGATATGGGCGGTACAGTTCATGCCACTTCAGTTGTAATCACTGCTATTTCTGACCAACGTCTTAAAGAAAATGTCCGTGATATTGATACGGGTCTTGATGCAATAATGGCGCTCAAACCTCGCAGATTTGATTGGAAAGAAGGCAAAGGTCAAGACAAGAAAAACGCTGCTGGTTTTATTGCCGATGAATTTGAAACAGTATTTCCAGAATGTGTTGGTGTATCAAAAGCTGGTGGTGACGGTATTGAGTATAAAAACATAAACCATGAAACACTGATTCCAACATTGGTCAAAGCCATCCAAGAACAGCAAGCAATAATTGAATCATTAACACAGCGTATTGCTACACTAGAAGCAAAATGAAAAACTGCACACGTTGCCATGTTGATAAGCCTTTTGAGGCTTTTTATAGTAGCTCAACTCACAAGTCGGGCTATATGTCGCATTGCAAAGAGTGTGAATCAATCCGTTGCAAAAATAAAACACAAAAGTATCATGACGCCAGATTGGTTAAAGCGCAAGAATGGCGGGACAACAATCAAGACACATACCAAACTGCAATTCAAGCATGGCGCAATGCAAATCCAGATCGTTTAAAAAGCATTTATCGGGATTGGGCACAAGCCAACAAAGACAAAGTTAACGCCAAATGGATGAAACGTGAAGCGGCAAAAAAATACCGTACACCATCATGGTTGACTGAAGATGACCACTGGATGATGGAGCAAGCCTACGACATTGCCAACAAACGCAAGCAACTGTTTGGCTTTGATTGGCACGTTGACCACATTGTTCCGCTGCAAGGAAAAACTGTTTCGGGACTTCATGTGCCTTGGAACATGCAAGTAATTCCGGCAAAATTGAATCAGCAAAAATCAAATCACTTTAACTAAGGAAATATCAACATGACTACCTACCTTTGGTCAATTAATGAAATGAACCGCTTAACCTCCGATGGGTTCGTGGTCACAGTCCATTATTTTGTATCTGCCACTGATGGCACTTACACCGCCTCAACCTACGGCACTGTGGGCTACACACAACAGCCCGGTGAAACATTCGTCCCCTACGCTGACCTGACCGAAGCCATTGTGGTTGGTTGGGTTCAAAATGCGCTTGGCAAAGACACGGTGGAAACCAGCTTGCAAGGCCAAATTGACGCACAGATCAACCCTGTGCAAGAGACTGGCGTTCCTTGGGCTTAATACGGGGTCACGCCGCTGCCCCTATCAGCGGTAATTTACATGGAGTTTGAAAATGAATGAGTTGAAATTGACAACGGATCTGGTGAACGCCGTCCTTCAATATTTGGGCAATCGTCCATTTGTTGAGGTCGCAGGCTTGATCCAAGAGATCCAAAAGCAAGCATCAGCGCAAGGTGCAGAGCCTACTGCGATTGAAGAGCCAGCGGCTGAGTAAAATATGAAAGGCCCCGTTTCTTTTATTGGCAAGGAGTTCACCAAGGAATTGGTGAGCCAATACCTCGCTTACGATCCAGAGACTGGGGCCTTTACGCGCTTGAAAACATCAGGCCACAAAAAAGCTGGTGACAAAGTTGGTGTTGTCAACGCTGGGTATTTGCAAATAGGCGTGTGTGGCAGGCGAATGAGAGGCCATCAATTTGCATGGTTTTTGACTTATGGCTACATTCCTAAAACAATTGATCATCTCAATGGCAACGGACTTGACAACAGGCTATGCAACTTGCGCGAAGTGACTCAACAGCAAAACATCCACAACCACAGAAAACCGCCGAGGCACAACACTTCGGGGTTTCTTGGGGTTTCATATTACAAGGCTGCAAACAAGTTTTCGGCCCATATAAACCTTGATGGCAAAAAAATTCACCTTGGGTATTTTGAAGATCCCGAAACAGGTCACCAAGCGTACTTGATTGCTAAAAGAAAATTGCACACATCATGCACGATATAAAAATGATCACCGAAACGGAGGCAAGATTGTCTACTCATGAGCAAATTTGCGCCGAACGGTATGAAAGCATTCAGGGACGTTTTGATGACGGCTCCAAGCGCATGACCAAGATCGAGTACCTTTTGTATGTAGTGATTGCGGCTGTGTTGCTTGGCCCCGGTGTAGCCGCAGAGTTCGTCAAAAAGATTTTAGGGATATAGCCCGACCCGACTCCGGGGTAAAGGGGGTGCTGGCAGACCATCCTAACGGGCTAATGTCTGCCCCAAATTAAAGGAGTTGATATGGACGACAAAGGAGCTTTGATTGAAAAACTCACGTTTGCTTTGTTGCCACTGCTGTTTTCATGCGTGGTGTACTTAATGTCGGCTTTGTCCAATCTGGGCCATGAGGTCACAATACTCAACAGCAAAATTAGCCTTGTTGTTACGTCAGACAATAGGCAATCACCAAACTCAGGTGCTGAGTTAGCACGTGAAAAACTACGTCAAGATTTGGAAAAAGAAATCCAAAAAAACCGCGACGACATTGCAAACAATCGGCAAGACATTGCCATTATTCTTGAACGACTGAAAGGCAGATGATATGTTTGGACTCGATGCAATACTAAATATCGGTGGCAAGCTTATCGACAAACTGATTCCCGATCCTGAAGCCAAAGCCAAGGCCCAACTTGATCTGGCGGTGCTGGCCCAAAACGGGGAGCTTGCCGCGATGGCAAATGAAACCAAGCTGGTTGGGATTGAGCAGACCAACACTTCGGATCGCTGGAAAGCCGACATGGCTTCTGATTCTTGGCTGTCCAAGAACGTGCGCCCTTTGACGCTGGTCTACATCTTGAGCGCATACCTTGCTTTGGCCATTATGGACGGCACAGGCTTTCACATTGCTGAGTCCTACGTTACTTTGCTTGGGCAGTGGGGCATGCTGGTAATGGGCGCTTACTTTGGCGGTCGCACGCTTGAAAAGCTGGCTGATATGAAGGGCAGAAAATGAACGCCAATTTCCCCAAAGCCCTTGCCGCTGTCCTCGTACACGAAGGCGGCTACGTTAATAATCCCAAAGACCCGGGCGGCATGACCAACCTCGGCTGTACCAAGACAGTCTGGGAAGAACACTGCGGCCACCCAGTAGACGAAAAAGCCATGCGTGCCTTGACCCCCGCTGATGTTGGCCCGCTGTACAAGAACAAGTACTGGGATAAGATCAAAGGCGATGCTCTGCCAGCAGGCGTGGATTACGTGGTGTTTGATGCGGCGATTAACTCAGGCCCGGGCCGTGCCGCCAAGTGGTTGCAAGCTTGTGTAAACGTGTACGCAGATGGCATTATTGGCGACAAGACAATCCAAGCTGTACTAAATAAAGACGCAAAAGAACTTATCAACGATTATTGTGCGTACCGTTTAGCGTATCTCAAAATGCTCCAAACGTGGCAAACATTTGGCAAGGGATGGGAGCGCAGGGTCAAAGAAGTAAACGCAACTGCATTATCAATGTCATAACGGCGTCACACCGAGCGTTTTCAATACGCTCATGCTTAAACGAGTAGACATTCGCAAAGAGTCAATTCAGGACAAGCTGTCGGCACTTCAAAAGATTTGCTTACCTTATGACCAGCCAGTTGACACAAATTTTGGTTCTTGGTGGATTGCTACTGAGAATGGTGTGGATATTGGCTTTGCGGGCCTTGTTCGTACCGTTAGTTGGATTGATTGCGGGTATCTGTGTCGCGCAGGTGTTATTCCTGCTGCTCGTGGACAAGGATTACAGAGACAGTTTATTCGTGTCCGCCTCCGACAGGCAAAAGCTCTTGGGTGGAGATGGGTCGTAACTGATACAACCGACAATCCGGCATCGGCAAACAGTTTAATTGCCACAGGTTTTAAGTTGTTCCAACCGACGAAGCCTTGGGGCTTCAAAAACACGCTGTATTGGCGTAGGAAATTATGATGCCCGTCCAAAAATATACAGATCAAGAAATCATCAGCGCAATTGAAAACAGTAGTTCAGTTCGCCAAGCAAGTATCACCCTTGGGATGGATTTGTCAGGGCTAAACAGACGCCGTAGGCGTATTGAGCAAAAAGAAAAAATAAAAATCACAGCGCCGCAAGCCACCCAACAATACACACATCTTCAAACGGCCCACGTTCACCCCGCCAAAAAAGATCTTGGCATATTAAACGGCACTGTGATTGTGTTCAGTGATGCTCACTTCTGGCCCGGCATCTACTCCACAGCATTCTACGGCCTCTTGTGGGCTATCAAAGAACTCAAGCCCAACGCAGTTATTGCCAACGGCGATATTTTTGATGGGGCGGGTATCTCTCGCCACCCACGCATTGGCTGGGCAAAGTCTCCTTCTGTAATGGAAGAACTCAAGGCTTGTACGATTTGCATGGGGTACATTGAAGAAGCCGCCAAAGAAGCCCGTCACAACGTCAAGCTGATCTGGCCTTTGGGCAATCACGACGCGCGATTTGAGACGTTCTTAGCTGCCAACGCCCCGCAGTATGAACATGTAAAAGGGTTTACCCTACGTGACCACTTCCCAGATTGGGAGCCGTGCTGGGCTGTATGGCTAAACGACAACACTGTTGTCAAACACCGCTTCAAAGGTGGAATCCACGCTACCCACAATAACACCATGTGGTCAGGCAAGAACATCGTTACAGGCCACTTGCACAGCTTAAAAGTCACGCCATTTTCTGACTACAACGGGGTGCGCTACGGTATTGATACTGGTACGCTTGCAGAGCCCTACGGACCACAGTTTGAAGACTATACCGAGCACGGTCCACTCAACTGGCGGTCGGGCTTTGCCGTTCTTACGTTTGTGGATGGCAAACTGTTGTTGCCTGAGTTGGTGACGACACACAGCCCCGATTCCATTGAATTCCGAGGCCGTGTGATTAAAGTTATTACTCAGTAACTTCTTCTTCAGCGACTTCTTCTTCTTCTACAACTTCAACTTCGTCCCAGTTGCCGATCCAGCCAGCCTCTTCTTGGAATTCAACGAATTCCTTCAAGGCTTCGATCATGTCAAAGTCATGGGTTTCAACAGTCATTTTGCCGTTGCCCATCCAACCAAGTTCCATTTCAAATTTAAACATGTTAGCTCCTAGCGCAGCGGGATTGCTGCATTTGCTATCCTAAAGGCTAAAAATGACAATCCCGATACAGTTAATCTGCGTTAGGGTGAGGGGCATTTTCAGGTACTTCAGCGCACATATATACCGCTTCATATTGTCCACGGTTTGGCCCCATCCAACGGTCAATATATACGCCCCACACCGCAGGGATTGTGTTGTAAAGAGTGTTCGGATCGCACTTAAAATGCGTTGCCATTTCGTTTACCGTAAGGCCGTCGTGCGACGCCAAAAGCAAGTTACGAATTTCGGGGTGTCGGGATTTGGACATAGTGGGTGACGTGTTTGTTGGGTTCAGGGGCAACGGCGCGGGTGTACGTGCCGAACTGTTTGTAGCCAAGGCCCTCGGTGTCATCGAGCAGGCCCGCCTTGCGTTTGCTCCTGAAATGCGGGTCCAGTGCAAACACAGTGGGCGTCTTGTTTTCTTTCCACAAAAATGGGTTCATATTTCGTCCTTTAAAAGTTCTTGCAGTTCTTCTTCGGTTATGAATGGTATCGCTTTGGGCAGATCATCAGGTATCTGCCGCCATTTCATTTCACGCTCGATGCGTTCAAATTCATCGTCTTCAGTGTTCATAGGTTCTTCTCCTTGAGTTTGGCTTCGGTTATGAATACGGCATCTATCGGAACTTCAGTTGCAATGTCTTGCCGCTCCTCATCCGTCAGCCCTACCCAAGGCTTCAAAGTTTTTTGCACTTGCGCCTCAGCGGCCATGCCATCTTCATAGCCACGGGAGTAGGCCACGCTGTCGGCCTCAACCATATCGCCAATGATTTGCAGTGTTTCTTGGCAGACCTTGATTAAATTGTCTAAGGCCATATCGCGTTTAATCATCATGTGTTCCCCCTTGCTCGGATTTGTCTTGCCAGTTCATCGCCAGCATATTCAACGCTGTCTTCACACACCTTTGCACACGCCTCACGCTCATCAGCACGCACCAGCGCGGCAAAGGCTATGAATCGCTCATCTTGCGAGTCATAGCTTGTCCATCCAGCCTCCCGCGCCATCTCAATAATTGATTTCATGCTTGTCCCCTTGCTCGAATGGCTTTAGCTGCGGCAGTGCCATAAATTTTTACACCTGTTGGAATGTGCGTATCGCAAACAGTGGATTGAGCCAACTTTGCACAAAGTTCACGCTCATCTTCACGCACCAGCTTGGCAAAGGCCGTAATAAACTCTATGGTCGCTTGCTCTGGCACATCTTTAAGTGTGTGGCCGTGAATTGCCGCTGCCTCTCGCGCCATCTCCATAATGGTTCGTTTACGCCAGCCAGTCATAAAACCTCCAAATAATCATTGTCGCAATCACTACACAAACGACAAAAAATGCAATCTCAAATATTGTTTGTTGTTTCATACAAACCTCAATGGGTAAGGTGGGAAAGGCCAGTTTTCAGGCCAATTATTTTTGTCCATGATTTCTCCATTCGCGGCAAAATGCCCGTTGTTTCTGCGTCAAGTCAGGGCTAAAACCGCTAACTGAGCATTCAGGGTGCTGGGGGAATACGTCTTTGGCAGGCGGCAAAAATGCCACCAAACCAATGATGACGCACCCGATAATAAATTCAAGCATTGATGTGCCTTGCTAAAAGCCACTTGTCACCAAGCAGACGGACGCTGCGCACCCACTGGCGCTGGTAACCACGCTGGTCTGGAAACAAACTGCGTACTTGGGTTAATCGGGTTATGTTCATTTGGTTGCTTCCTTTAGGATTTCCACACGTTCACGGGCAACGCGTAGGGTGTTATAGCGCTGGTGCAAACGCTCCAGCACGGTAATGCGCTTGCCCGTAGCGCGTTCTTCGGTCAACAGCGCCAAGACTTGTTCCTCAGTCTTTAAACTCAGGTCACTGTTTAGTTTTCGCCATGTAATCATTAATCTTTTCCTCTAGTTTTTGCACTTCCTCGTCAGTCCGCATATAGCTGCGGATCGCGGAGTTCATCTGTCGTTCTTTATGCTTGGCCTCAGACTTTGCAGCCTTCAGCTTGGCTTTCCATTGGTCTATTCGTTTCATTTCAGCGCCTCCAACGCGATCTCAGATACCGCCTGCTTGGTGTGCAGCGCAGCCCAAATTTTTTCATCAATAGTTTTTTCAGTCATAAGGACGTAGACCCACACGTCGTGCTGCTGGCCACTGCGGTGCAGCCGTCCCACGGTTTGCTCGAACAACTCAAGACTCCAAGGCAAGGACAGAAAAACCATGTGTTGCCCGCCGTGTTGTAAGTTAAGGCCGTGACCTGCGGATTTTGGATGCACGGCAAAGATTCGTACTTTACCGGCATTCCATCGAGTGATTGCGTCATCATCGTCAAGCGTTGTAACGCTAAATCGTCGTTTGAGTTCGGCAAGTTCTTCTTTGTAGGTGTAAGCAATAATGGTGTTTGCATGTTGGTTTTCCTCTAACAATTCCTCAAGCCGGTCAAATTTGTGGCGGCTAAACCACACGGGCGTCTGTGTTACAGTGAACTTACCAGGCACATCGGAGGCTTCACTGTTCGTGTCGTAAACAAACCCTGACGCCAACTGCTGCAATTTGCCGGTGACCACGCCAGCGTTAATCGCCGTGATGGTGTCCAGCACAAACTCTTTTTTCAATTTGTTGTACGGCGTCAAGTCCATCTTGCACATCACCTCAACGTGATGGCAGGGCGGCAGTTTGTCCTTGTACTCACCAGGCTCCAGCACATACGTTGCAGGCTTAATTTTGTCCATCACTTTATCTAACGCGCCCACGCGGGGGACCCACTCGCCAAACTCAGGGTTCATCAGCACAAAATACTTTTGCATGAACGCGCCCTTGGCGCGGCCCAAAAGGTTTTGGTCAACGATCTTGCACTGGCCAAAGACATCCTCAAGCCCGTTACTGGTGAACGATCCGGTCAAACCCCAACGAACGCGCATAGGTTCCATGACCTTCAAGAGTGCCTTGAAACGTGTGCCTGATGGGTTCTTGAGGCGCGTCAACTCGTCAAACACAATGCCATCAAAATCCAGCTTCTGTGTGGCCAGCCACTGAATGTTGTCGTAGTTGGTCACAACCACTTGAGCGTCAGACTGAAGCGCCGCCAGCCGTTGCTTAGGTGTCCCGACTGCGACAGCCAACGAAACCATTGGTGCCCACTTGGGTTGCTCAACTGGCCACACGTCGGTGCAGACGCGCTTGGGCGCCAGCACAAGAAAACGCTTAACGTGCTGATCGCGCAGCATCTCCCACATGCCGGTCAGTGTGATGGCGGTCTTGCCCGCGCCCACTGGCGCAAGCACCATCGCACGGTCATGCTCGTAAATAAAGTCAGCCGCCAACTCTTGATACGGTCGCAGTTTCATTTGTTTAATTCCGCAGCTAAAATTTCCAGCGCTTTTGCTATGATTTCTTGATTGCGTTGGCTATTAAGTTGGGCGTTACTACAGTACGGGCACCGACCTTTACCTTGCCATACATGGCCGCTACATTCGTCTGTTTTACTGACGCCTGTCAATTCAAAAAGGTGTTCTGATCCAGCCATCTATTTGTTCCTTAGTCCATAAACATGCGTAGTTTTGACGCAACACTGCCATATCACTGGCGAACATTTTCTGCAACGGCGACAGTCTGCCGCCCTTAGTTTTCAGTTCTACAAACCACGTCTGCCCATCGGGCAAACAAGCAATCCGGTCGGCCACGCCTTTGCGCCCTGGCGACGTAAACTTCCACGTCTTACCGCCTGCGCGTTCGACAGCCCAAACAAAGTGCCGTTCAACTTCTGATTCTTTCATGCCGTGAAGTATACATGTAAAAAACTTTTGCACAACATTTATTTTATGTGCTAAGATGGCATCACCCAATCTCGGGTAACAACTACAGGATAGTAAAATGAAAATCGAATTCACCCGCGCTGAAGTCGAGCGCATCCTCTTGGACTACGTTAACGACATGCTGCTTGGCAAGCGTTTTGACACCATCAATGTTGGCGGTCTTTCAGAGATCATCATCGTGGAGAAAAAAGATGCAGCACAGTAACATCGTCGGCGGCTCGACCGCCAAGCGCGTCATCAACTGCCCAGGCTCTGTCGTGCTGGTGCAAAAGATGCCCCCAAAGCCCAGCAGCGAACACGCAGACCGTGGCACGTTGCTGCACAACGCCATCAGCGCCATTCTTGAAGACATGAATGTCGATGTGATTGGCATGAAATACGAAGACCAAGTGCTGACGCAAGACTTGTACGACGAAAAAATCACCGTGGCGTTGGCGCTGCTTGATGAAGTTGATCCTGACAAGGAGATGATGTATGAAGTGGAAACGCGCGTTGGTTTCGGTGATCTGCTTCCTAATGTATTTGGAAGCACGGATTTGGTTGGCCGTATTGGCGGTCGTGCTATTGTTTTGGATTGGAAGTTTGGTGATGGTGTAGTTGTAGACGCTACAGAGAACGAACAACTGATGTTCTACGCAGCCGCTGCTATGCGTACAGACGCGGCTAAGTGGGCGTTTGACGGCGCAACGGAGATTGAGTGCATCATCATTCAGCCGCCCATGATCAAGCGTTGGATTACCACCAAAGAACGCATCGCGCAGTTTGAGCGTGATCTGATTAAAGCGGTCAAAGAAGCACAGCAGCCTGACGCCAAACTGTCTATGGGTGACCACTGCCGCTGGTGCGCAGCCAAGCCAGTGTGCCCACAGATGACTGGTCAAGTAGACCGCGCAATACAAACGCAGTTAAAAGAGATTGACATTACAATGCTTAGTCAGTATCTCAAAAATGCTGAAGTGATTGAAGACTGGATCAAAGACCTGCGTGAGTTAGCGGTTCAGTTGCTTGAAAAGTCACTGCCCGTGCCTGGCTACAAACTGGTGGCCAAACGCGGCACACGCCAATGGATTGACGAAAAAGAAGCGCAAGTCGTTCTTGACTTGGCTGGCGTTAATCCATTCAAAGAACCTGAGTTAATTTCACCAGCAGCCGCTGAGAAATTGCTCAAAAAAAGCAAGTTGACATTGCCGCCCGAACTCGTGGTGTCAGTGTCTTCAGGCACAACATTGGCAAGCGAGGACGATCCCCGCCCAGCAGTGTTGCAGTTGAGTGGCCTGAAGGCTGCTCTTTCTAAAATCCAATGAAAGTTTAAAATGCAATTGACTACTTTTTCTTCGGCAAATCTGCCAGCAGTTTCCACACTCTCCACCGCTTTGCGTGCGCTTGAACAAGGCGCAGGCACCACTGGTAACGTCATTCTGAAAATGGATAAGACTGGCCATTGGGTCTTTGGCGCTGACCAAACTGAGGTTGAAGACGACGCTACATGGGCCGTTAACCCATTTAGCTTTGTCCACGGCTTTATTGCTTGGGGTGACGGCGAAGTGTTGGGCGAGAAGATGACCGGTGTGCAAAACCCATTGCCTGAACTTGACGCCGCACCTGCTGGCGCCAAGCGTGGGTGGGAGACTCAGATCGGCATGTCTTTGAAGTGCTTGACTGGTGATGACAAGGACATGGAAGCGCGCTTCACCACTACGTCAGTAGGCGGTAAGAAAGCGGTACAGGCTCTGGGGGTTGCCATCGCTACGCAAGTAGAGAAAGACCAGACCAAGCCCGTGGCTATTGTCAAACTCAAGAAAGACCATTACTCTCACAAAGCGTATGGTCGTATATACACGCCAGTGTTTGAGATTGTTGAATGGGTGCGTATGGATGGCGCGCCAGTTGAGGAAGCCGAACCAGAAGCACCCGCTGCTGGCCGTCGTCGTCGGTCTGTTTGATGACTCTTTGGGTTGACTTTGAAACCCGTAGCGCCTGCGACCTAAAAACCGCAGGCGTTTACAACTACGCGCAAGACGCCAGCACTGAGGTGCTGTGCATGTCTTACGCCTTTGACGATGACGAAGTGCAGACGTGGACCGAAGGCCCGTTACCTGACTTCACAGGGCATATGATTTATGCTCACAATGCAGCTTTTGAACGTCTGATGTTTTGGTATGTGCTGCAACAGAACTACCCGCTTGAGTCGTTCTACTGCACGGCCACTCAAGCCCGCGCCAACTGCGCGCCTGGCGGCCTTGAAGATGTGGGCCGCTTTGCTGGTGCGGTCATGAAGAAAGACCATCGTGGCAGCCAACTGATTCGGCTGTTGTCTATCCCTAAGGCCGACGGCACGTTCAACAACGACCCGACCTTGATGGCCGAGATGATCGCCTACTGTGAACAGGACGTGCGTGCCATGCGTGCGGTCAGCAAAGCCATGCGGCCACTGTCTGCCGAAGAATTGCTTGACTACCATGTTAACGAACGCATCAATGACCGTGGCCTGCTGGTTGACGTGCCCCTATGCCAAGCAGCCATCAAATACGCTGGCGCTGAAATGGATGAGATACAAAAGATCGTCGCCGAAGTGACAGAGGGCCAGATCACAAGCGTGCGCTCGCCGAAGATGCGCGAGTGGGTGCTGGAACGTGTCGGCCCTGAAGCCAAGAAGCTGATGTGGACCGGCGAGAAGTATTCGATAGATAAAAACGTGCGGGCTAACTTGCTTGCAATGGAGAACCACGATGAAGTTCCGCCCGATGTGGCCGAAGTTATACAGTGCGCCGATGACCTCTGGGCGTCGTCGGTTGCGAAGTTCAGCCGCCTTGCAAGTTTGGCAGACGAGGAAGACGCCCGAGTTAGAGGTGCCTTTGTTTTTGCTGGAGGCAGTGCAACAGGGCGCGCTTCGTCGTACGGCGCTCAGGTCCATAATCTCCCGCGTAAAAGCGCTCAAGACCCCGAAGCCGTCCGCACAGCAATGGTTCGAGGCCATGAGATCGTGCCACGATTCGAGAAACGCATTACAGACGTTCTAAAGAAGATGTTGCGCCCTGCCATCGTGGCCGCGCCTGGTAACGTCCTGATTGCTTATGACTGGTCGGCGATTGAAGGCCGCGTGCATCCGTGGCTTTCCAACTGCCCAGCGGGCGAGATTAAACTGGACGTGTTCCGGTCGGGCCTTGACCCGTACAAGGTTAACGCTACTGCGACGTTCCGTGTGGCCTACGGCGACGTGACGGGCGATCAGCGCCAAGTGGGCAAGGTCCAAGAGTTGGCACTGGGTTTTCTGGGCGGTACTGGCGCGTTTGAAGTGTTTGGCCGTGTGTACGGCATCCATCTGTCTGCGGGTGAGGTTGCGCGGGCTGTGGAGGGCTGGCGTAGGGCAAACCCTTGGGCCATGCAGCACGGCACGCAACTGGAGGCCGCTTATTTGCGCGCCATGAGAAACAAAGGGCATGAATTTGCTGCGGGAAGAATTGTGTACTTGTTTGATGGCCAGACGCTCTGGTACAGTCTTCCCTCTGGTCGGGTACTGTGCTACCCCAATGCCAAGTTTGACGAAGAAGGCAACGTGACGTATACCAAAGCAGCTTGGAAGCCAGCAGCCGATGCAACCGAGTGGCCCCGCGCCCGTTTATGGCGTGGTTTGGCTTGCGAGAATGTCGTACAAGCAACAGCGAACGACATCCTACGACATTCACTGCGACAACTTGACGGCGTGATTGCCCACGTCCATGACGAGATTGTTGTCGAGTGCCCCGAATCCCAAGCCGAACAAGTAAGCGCACATATCCACAAGATCATGTGTACGCCGCCTGCGTGGGCTGAGGGTTTACCCTTGGCCGCCGAAGGCGTGACAACAAAACGTTACTCGTAAAAAAAAGCCCCCTGCGGTAAGGCAAGGGGCTAAATCCCAACTAAGGAGAATGAACCGTGTTAGATTTTCTCACAAAATTAGCGCCAGAGGGCGAGACTTTTTTAATTGTGCGTCAAAAACCACAGCTTAAAGAGGGCGAATTGCAATACCACGCCGACGGCGCCGTCAAATGCACTTGGCCTGCCATGCTGCCCGACACCAAAGTTAACCCCGAGTGGGCGATCTACGGCAACACCGCCAGCTTTATTATTGACCGCTTCAGAGATGGCCACGTCAGCGCCAGCGCTGCCAACTGCGAATATGTCCTCGTGATGGTGCTGGACGACGTGGGCACTAAAGCCACTGTGCCGCCGTTAGAACCTACTTGGAAAATGGAGACGTCGGAGGGTTCGTTCCAATGGGGCTACGTCTTCAGCGAACAGCCAACGAAGGCCGACTTCAGCGCCGCCATTCTTGCCATTGCTGAAGCAGGGTACACCGACAAGGGCGCGATTAACGCCGTGCGTAACTTCCGTCTGCCTGGTAGCGTCAACATCAAGCCTGGTCGTGATGCGTTCAGGTCTATCTTGCGTGAGTTTCACCCCGACCGTGACTTTACGTTAGAACAAATCTGCGCCGCCTTGAACGTAACGCCCGCTGAGTCAGTGGACGCTTACAAGCCAATCCGTATCTCAGACGACGGCACCGATGACGTGATGGTCTGGTTGTCTGAGAATGGCTTACTCTTATCCCGTCCCAATCAAGAGGGCTGGGCGGGTGTTGTTTGCCCTAACAGCGCCTCACATACCGACGGCAACCCCGAAGGCCGGTATATGCCCGCTAACCGCGCCTATACGTGCCTGCACTCGCACTGCATTGATTTTGGTTCGTCTGTGTTCCTTCAGTGGATTGCAAACAACGGCGGCCCGAAGCATACACCTGGCCTGCGTGAAGAACTGCTGGCCACCGTGATGGAGACTGCATTGAACAAATTAACCCCTACGGCTGAATACCCAGACGCTGCCGCTGCTGTCGTGGCTGAAGTTGAGCGTAAAGAGTTGCAGCGCGTTGAGAAAGACGGTTGGTATGAGCGCTTTGCATACCTGCAAGACGATGACGCGTTCTTTGATCTGGTTGAGCGTCAAGAGGTCTCGCGCCATTCGTTCAACGCCATCTTCCGGCACATTGCCTGCAACAGCATTCACGGCAAGCGCCCCAAGATTGAGGCGGGCACCTGCTTTGACGAGAACCGCCAAGCTAAGGGTGCGCGCATCTTGAAGGGTGTCACCTACGCGGCGGGCGAGTCGATCTTGTGCGCCCGTGATGGCATCGTGTTTGGTAACCGCTGGCGCGATGCCCGCCCGCCTACTGTTGCGGGCAACGTCAAGCCGTGGCTGGATCACGTCGAGCGCATGATTCCCGACGATAAGGAACGGGCGCACGTCCTTGACGTGATGGCGTTTAAATTGCAACATCCTGAGCGCAAGATCAATCACGCCATATTGCATGGGGGAAACCCTGGCAGCGGTAAAGACACCATGTGGGCACCGTTTTTCTGGTCAATCGGCGGCAAAGCCTTGCGCAACGTCTCACTGGTACGCAACGAGGAGGTGACGTCTCAATGGGGTTATGCCTTAGAAACTGAAGTTCTGGTCATCAATGAACTGCGCCAGAGTGAGGCCAAAGATAGAAGGGCGCTTGAGAACACCTTGAAACCCTTGATCGCCGCGCCGCCTGAGTTCCTGATGGTGCAGCGTAAGGGCCTTGCGCCGTACGATCTGGTGAACCGCCTGCAAGTGATCGCATTTTCAAACGAGCGTGTGGCCATTAACCTGCCGTCTGATGATCGCCGTTGGTTTGTTATCTGGTCAGATGCCCCGCGCATGAAAGACGAAGACGGCGCGGCGATGTGGGCTTGGCTCGAGTCGAGCGGTAAGAGCGCCGTCGCCGCCTGGCTGCACGCGCGTGACGTCTCAGCGTTTGCGCCTGGTGCAACCCCTATGCTTACCGAAGCAAAAGCGATCATGGTCGAAGCGGGTATGTCGGGGGCTGAATCGTTTCTGGTCGATCTAATGCGGCATCGCCTGGGTGAATTTAATAAAGGCGTTGTGGGCGCGCCCTGGCACGCGCTATGCGATCGTTTGCAGGGTGCATCGCCTACCGGTACCCGTATCGTACAACCGGCCCTTTTACACGCCTTAAAAGAAGCCGGGTGGATCGATATGGGCCGGATCGCTTCGCGTGACTATTTGAGCAAAAAGCATATTTTTGTCGCGCCTGATATGGTTAACGTGCCAAAATCGGATCTTCGGCGCATGGTCGAATTGTCGCCGCCGTTATCGGTGCGCCTGGTGAAATAGAAAAAGCCCCGTTAAGGGGCTTTTTTATAGGTCTAGGACCGCCGCCAGTAGCGCGGCCAGTAGCAGCGCTAGGATTACTAGCATAGCCGTTTTTCGCTATTATCCGGCCACCACAACTTATCTTCAATTTCACTATGGCCGGTAAAACCAAAAAAATACCATCCTATTTTGTTAGTGTTTGGCATCACGCCGCGCACGTGAATTTCACCGTTTCGGGTAACGCGCGCGTTCGCGCCGCCATAAAGACTTTTAACTCGCAGCCTAATTTGATGATCGGTCTTCATGCTATCACCTCGTGCGTGTCTTCGCCGGTATAGACCGTCGCCGGTGCGTCGTTCAACGGCGCAAATAGTGCGTTAACGTCGTCGTCGGGACCGTAGGGCATGCCATAGGGCGCGCGCCGGCCTGGCTTGTACGTGTTCAATTCAAAATACTGGCCCACGTATTCCCGCGTGTTCATGCCGTCGTAAAACACCGGATAGCGTCGTTTTTCGGCGCCCTTACTCTTGACTATCTTATGCTTACCGGTGCACTTAGCGTGCGCCGCGTATATGTCGCGCGCGTCGTTTAATTTGTACGTCGTACGGCCGATTTTAATGGTTTGCATGGTTTACCCTTAGAACGTGAGAATATCAAAATAGGCAAGTGCCAGGACCGTAAGCGCGCCAGCGATGGCCAGGACCGTTAAAAGATCCATAGCGGCCGCGCGTCGTTTTTCTATCGCTTCACGCGATGGAGAATAAGTGTATTTCATTGTTTACCTTACTGTTACCGGATCGGATTGTCCGCGCATGGCCACAGCATGGCCATGCACTGAAAATCAAATAGTGCAGCACCCACAGCACGGCGCGTCTTCACACCGGCCGCGCGCGTTACGGTAGAACGTCGCCGGCCCGGTTTCCCCATAAAACGTGATCGTGTCGCTATCGGGTTGAAGCCTAGCGCGCTTCGTCGCCGTGTCGTATAGGATCACGTCGCCAGGGTTTATGCGCGCGCCGGATTGACTACAGCGGCCGGGATACTTAGCGGACATTGTTTTAATCATACTGATACTCCAATTGAAATAACACGGCGCGCATACCCGGCCGCATGGTCCGCTATAACGATATCTTTAGCGGCTTTGCTTGTACCGGCGCATAACATGCAATTAACGCATGTCGTTTTGCGGCCGCCTTCAGCCGATGCGGGACAAGCGATCTCGCCAGCTTGACGATCGATGCCTACACTTACACGGAAAACCCTCATACCGTATAAATTCGCTTGTGCAGCTTCGTCGATGCTATCGGCCGATGCCATAACTAACGGCGACCATGCAACATGATCAAACCGGGTATCTTGCCACTGGTGGCTGTAACCCGCATGACCGGCCGTAAACTGTGTTAATTCTTGCCATGTGGCCACCGGTGCAGCGAACGGGTCGCCGTACGTACCGATTCGCAAGCGCTTACCAGCGATGACGCGCGCGATCGCGGCCGGTGTGGCTTTTACGTACCGGCCGCGCTTGTATGCGTTATAAACCGATAGCACCGATTTTGCTACTTGTACATAACACGGAACATCGCCAGTTTCTTTAGCGATTTTCGGCCGATGCGAACACATGCCACATATGCTTACGTCGTCGCCGGTTTGCAGCGCTTGTACCGGATTGACGTCGGACCGGATAATAAAAGTTTGCACAAGTGCGCCGGTTTTGTCGTTTTTCGACGCGTCGGTGATCTTGTTTACTATGACAACGATCGGCGCGCCGTCAATTTGCGACGGTCCTTCATATGCGATATAGCCTAGAACTTTCATGTTTTTACCTTACTGTAGTTAATGGGGTGCAGGTAGTGTAAGGGATTTTGTAACGTTGACAAGCCTTACATGTAAAAGAATATGTAACAGAGTGTAACAGTGTAAGTCATGTGGGTGCAATGTGGGTTATGCAATAGGTGCGACATGACTTACGTTCAACACTAGCGGCCATGTGGGTTTGAGCTACTTGTAGGTCATGTAAGTCATGTTTATATGATAGTGAAAGAAGGATATATACTGTGTTTATGTACAGTAATACTCAATATGGGGTAGAGCGATTTAAATTGGCCGGAAACATGACTTACATGACTTACACGCCATCGCACCACGTTTTTAGCCGCGCGCATGACGTAAGCCATGTAAGTCATTAACTAATAGCCAATGTGCCTGCGTACCGCATGACTTACATGACTTACATTGTGGCCAATGACTTACATGACTTACATTGTGCTGGGGGTTCGCGGCTTGCGGTAAGTCACCCGCATGACCCACAACATTTTGGATCCGGCATGAAGGGGAGGGGGTAGGGCCGACGGCAAAGGGCCAGCGGTTACGGAGCGTCTGCAAACAATTTTTTATTTTTTAATATATGATGGCGGCACGCATCCATGCGGCCATACAACTATGAGTTTTCATTCACTGCCACTTGTCATAAACGAAATCCGCGCAACCGAGGCGGTGCTTAACCGCATCTACGACGCGGCCAAGATCGGGTTAAAAGGCGACAACCTGGCATTAGCGTCAGGCATGACGCCAACCGCTTATCGGCAACTCTGCGAGATGGATCAGGTAGCGCTGTTAGCCGAGCAGAAAGGCCGCGCTGATGGCGAGAAGCTGGCGTCTACACAACTGCACAAAGCCGCCGAGCAAGGCGACGCTAAAGCAGCGCTGTCCATTCTGCAAAACGTCCACGGCTGGGTGGCCAAGCAGTCCATTACGGTTGATGTAGACCAACGCATCTCAATCATCGGCGCACTGGCCGAAGCCGAACGCCGCGCAGCCGACGTGGTGGACGTCATAGCGCACGAACCCGCACAAACGTTACAAGTCCAAAATGCAAAGCACAAAGTACAGCGCTGAAGACGAACAGGAACTGATGGCCCGTTTGTGGGCACCTCAGTACAAGGACAACCCACTGGCGTTTGTTAAGTTCATATTTCCGTGGGCTGTTAAGGGAACACCGCTGGAGAACTTTGAAGGCCCGCGCAAATGGCAGCGCGAGGTGCTGCAAGAGATTGCCGAGCAGATCAAGGCAAACAAGGGTCAAGTGGACTTCAACACTTTGCGGCACGCGGTGTCATCTGGCCGTGGTATTGGCAAGTCGGCGCTGGTGTCATGGATTGTGATCTGGATGCTGTCCACGCGGATTGGCTCGACGACGATTGTGTCGGCCAACAGTGAATCGCAATTGCGTTCAATCACATGGGCCGAGATTACCAAGTGGCTGGCCATGTCGCTCAACTCGCATTGGTTTGAAGTATCGGCTACCAGACTAATGCCTGCTAAGTGGCTGACTGAACTGGTTGAGCGCGATCTGAAAAAAGGCACGCGGTACTGGGGCGTTGAAGGGCGGTTGTGGTCGGCTGAGAACCCAGACGCATACGCGGGTGTGCACAACTTCGACGGGGTGTTGGTTATCTTTGACGAAGCAAGCGGCATTGACGACTCGATCTGGGCGGTGACATCAGGCTTCTTTACTGAGAACACACCCAACAGGTTTTGGCTGGCGTTCAGTAACCCGCGTCGCAATACGGGGTACTTCTACGAAACGTTTCACAGCAAGCGGGAGTTCTGGTCCACCAAGGTGGTGGACGCCCGCACGGTTGAAGGTACAGACAAACAGGTCTACCAGCAGATCATCGATGAATACGGACCGGACTCCGCGCAGGCGCACGTTGAGGTGTATGGGGAATTCCCTAATGCGGGAGATGATCAGTTTATCTCCAGCTTGGTGGTTGACGATGCGATGAAACGCGAGAAGTACAAAGACCCGTCAGCGCCCATAGTGATTGGGGTTGATCCTGCACGGTTTGGTGCGGACGCAACGGTGTTGGCGGTGCGCCAAGGGCGAGACATTGTGAAGATCATCAGGCACAGAGGCGACGACACCATGACGGTAGTCGGGCATGTGATCGAAGCGATTGAAGAATGGAAACCAGCGATGGTGTTTATCGACGAGGGCGGGCTGGGTGCGGGGATCGTGGACCGGCTGAAAGAGCAACGGTACAAGATCAAAGGCGTCAACTTTGGCTGGAAGTCGCGCAATCCTGCAATGTACGGTAATATGCGGGCGCAGATTTGGGGTGATATGCGCGAGTGGCTTAAAAGCGCCAGCATCCCAAACGACAGGTTCTTGAAAACTGATTTAATTTCGCCTATGATGAAGCCGGACTCCAAAGGGGCAATATTTTTGGAGTCTAAGAAGGACATGAAGGCGCGTGGACTGGCGTCACCGGATGCTGCTGACGCAATCGCGCTGACATTCTCGTACCCCGTGGCCAGCCGTGGGGAGTACAATTCCAAAACCGAGCGTCGTATCGTTCATGAACGCGGCGCGATTTCAACTGGATGGATGGGGTCGTAATGGCTACAAAGAAAAGCGTATCGTTATCTGTTGGCCGAGGCGAGAAGTTGCCAGCGTCTAAGGGCGCGGGCTTGACAGCCAAGGGCCGTGAGAAGTACAACGCAGCTACTGGCTCACATCTTAAAGCGCCAGCGCCAAGTCCTAAAACCAAAGCAGACCAAGGCCGCAAAGATTCATTTTGTGCAAGAATGGGCGCCGTAGCGGCCAACGCCAAGGACGGCGAACGCGCTAAAGCTGCCCTTAAACGATGGAAGTGTTAATCATGGCAACGAAACCTGGCTTGTATGCCAATATTCACGCAAAACAGGCTCGTATCAAAGCGGGTTCTGGCGAAAAGATGAACAAGGTCGGTAACAAAGCAGCGCCTACCGCCAAAGACTTTAAAGACTCTGCCAAGACGGCAAAGAAAGGTAAATGATGCCACTCGTTAAATCTAAATCGCCAGAAGCCTTCCGCAAAAACATCAAAGCTGAAGTTAAAGCGGGCAAACCGGTCAAGCAGGCCGTGGCCATAGCGTATGCCGTTAAACGCGCTTCGACACCACCAAAGAAAAAATGACCCCAAAAGCCCTGCAAAACTGCCTGATTATGGAACGCGATGTTGAAAAACACGCATTCTTGGAATTGCTATCTAGTGAAAAACTTGGCACTGGTGTGGTATTATCCGCAGGCCCAGATTGCAAAGACGTCAAAGTCGGTGATCGCGTGTATTTTGACGTAGGGCAAGAATTTACGCATGAGGGCAAAAAATATGTCCTCATGCGCGAACCTCACGTTTTAGGGGTCTTTAATGGCTGATCCAACCGGAATGGTCGCTGCGGCTAATGTTGCTGCTGGCGGCAAACCACTGAAGTCTGACTCAGACATTCTCAGCCTTGCTCGCTCTCGGCTGGATATGGCCGTGTCTTCGTTGGCCGAGTCCCGTGAAGACGAGATTGACGATCTGCGGTTTTACGCCGGTTCACCAGACAACCATTGGCAATGGCCTGCTGACGTACTGGCCACTCGCGGCGCAGTGCAAGGGCAGACCATCAATGCCCGTCCAACGCTGACCATCAACAAGTTGCCCCAGCATGTGCGCCAAGTCACCAACGACATGCGCCAAAATCGCCCTGGGGCCAAGGTCATTCCCGTGGATGACAACGCCGACATTGAAGTGGCAGACATTTTCAACGGCATGATTCGGCACATCGAGTACATCAGTGATGCCGATGTGGCCTACGACACAGCTTGCGAGAACCAAGTGTCTTACGGCGAAGGGTACATCACCCTGATGACCGAGTATTGCGACGACAAAACGTTTGATCAAGACATCAAGATTGGCCGTGTACGCAACAGTTTCAGTGTTTACATGGACCCACTGATTCAAGACCCTACTGGCGCCGATGCCAAATGGTGTTTTATCACCGAAGACTTGACCAAAGCCGAATACGAGCGCCAGTATCCCGATGCAGCCCCTATTTCAACGCTCCAGTCGTTGGGCGTGGGCGATCAGTCGATCAGCAACTGGCTGAACAAAGACACCGTGCGTATTGCAGGGTATTACTACATCGATTACGACAAAACCACACTGAATTTGTACCCTGGCAATCAGTCAGCGTTTGTAAATACGCCCGAAGACAAGATGCTCAAGGACATGTTTGGCAAACCAGTCAAGTCTCGCGTGTCTGAGCGCCCTCGGGTCAAGTATTGCAAGATCAATGGCTACGAAATCCTTGAAGAACAAGAGTGGGCGGGCAAGTGGATACCGGTTATCCGTGTTGTCGGCAACGAATTTGAGGTTGATGGCCGTCTTTACGTGTCTGGCTTGGTGCGTAATGCCAAAGATGCCCAACGGATGTACAACTACTGGGTGTCGCAAGAAGCCGAGATGCTGGCTTTGGCTCCAAAAGCCCCATTTATTGGCTACGGTGGCCAGTTTGAAGGCTACGAAGACAAATGGAAGACCGCTAACACCAATAATTGGCCTTATTTGGAGGTCAATCCTGACGTTACAGACGGTCAGGGCAGTGTTATGCCACTACCCCAGCGGGCGCAGCCTCCGATGGCCTCCAGCGGCTTGCTGCAAGCCAAGGCGGGTGCTTCTGAAGACATTAAGTCCACCACTGGACAATATAACGCCAGTTTGGGCATGGGTTCCAACGAGCGTTCGGGCAAAGCCATTCTTGCGCGTCAGCGTGAGGGCGATGTGGGCACTTATCACTACGGTGACAACCTTACCCGCGCCGTGCGTCACGTTGCTCGTCAACTGGTGGACCTGATCCCTAAGATTTACGACACGCAACGCATCGCCCGAATCATTGGTGAAGACGGCGAAACCAAAATGGTCAAGATTAACCCTGATCAGCCCGAGCCGGTCAACAAAATCATGGATCAAAACGGGATTGTGATTGAGAAAATATACAATCCAGGCGTTGGCAAGTACGATGTCGTGGCGACCACCGGCCCAGGCTACGCGACCAAACGTCAAGAGGCACTTGAAGCAATGGCACAACTGTTGCAGGGTAATCCTCAACTGTGGACTGTGGCCGGTGACTTGTTTGTCAAGAATATGGACTGGCCAGGCGCTCAAGAGATGGCCAAGCGGTTTGCCAAGACAATTGATCCTAAGTTGATGTCTGATGCTGACGAAAATCCAGCCTTGCAAGCCGCCCAGCAGCAAATGCAGGCGATGGGTCAAGAGATGGAGCAAATGCACAAGATGATCCAAAACGTCAACCAGTCGGTTGAAGTTCAAGACATGCACCGCAAGGATTACGAAGCCATGATTAAGGCTTATCAGGCTGAAACTCAGCGTATCAGCGCGGTGCAGGCTTCTATGTCACCAGAGCAGATTCAAGACATCGTAATGGGCACGGTCCACGGTATGATTACCTCGGGCGATCTGGTGGGTGAGATGCCAGGGCGAGATGTTGATGTTGGGGCTGAGATGCCACAAGAAAATATGGAACAGCAACCACAAATGGGGATGCCGCAATGAAAGCATGTGATTTTTTAGGTTTGCTGTTTTTAGCGCGGGATGTTGCCCATTCGGTGCATTTAAACACCCGCAGCTTTTCCAAACACAAAGCGCTAAACATTTTTTACGACCGCATTATTGACGCCGCCGATGATTTTGCTGAAAGCTATCAAGGTCGTCATGGTTTGATTGGCCCCATCACATTGCATTCGGCCAAGAAAACATCTAACATCATTGAATTCTTGGAAGATTCGCTCAAGCAGATCGAAGACGCCAGATATGAAGTGGTTGACAAAACCGACATGTCGCTTCAACAACTCATTGACAACATCATTGAGATTTATCTGCGTACTCTGTACAAACTTCGCTTCCTCGCATAAGGACCATCATGGCAAACTATACCGCTATCACAGCCACCGCCCAGATCAAACCATCTGCTGGCAAACTTCGTGGCATTTTTGTAAGCTCTGCGTCCAGCACGCCCACCATCACGGTGTATGATTCATTTGCGTCCAGCGCATCGGACCCTGTAGTGCTTGCAACATTTACGCCTACCGGTAACACAAACCACAATTTTGTTGAAGGTTTGTACACCAACAAAGGCATTTATGTTGTGATCAGCGGCACTGTTTCTGCAACCGTTTACTACGATTAAATTATGGCTACCGTAAAAATCTCCCAACTGCCACCAGCCCCAACGCCGTTGGTCGGCGCGGATTTAGTGCCTGTTGTCCAAGCCGGAACAACATCAAGAACTACACTTGATAATGTGAGCAGCTATGTAAACGCCAGTGTTAAAAATTTTGGCGCAGTGGGCGATGGGGTAACAGACGATACGGCAGCTATTCAAGCGGCAGCTAACGCAGCGGGATATGGTGGAACATTATATTTTCCAAAAGGAAGATATTTTGTAAGTAGCACCATTAATTTAAGAGGTGCTGCTAAATTGCATGGTGATGGTCCAAACGCAACTGTTATTTACCGTACGGGAAATTACGGCAATACAATGGTTTGCGGCACAAGTTCTAATTCAAGTGAACCTGCTAGAGAATTTGAATGTTATGGAATTTTATTCCAACATTCAACGCCAAGAGCTGATGGTCAAATGACATTGCCTAACTTGGCAACAAGTGGCGCACATTTAGCATTGTATGGCACTCAAAATGCAACAATTGATAACTGTTGGTTTTGGCGTCTTCCATTTCAAATTCAATTTTTTGGCGGTACATTAAACACTATTAACAATTGTCAATTTTTGGGGACATGGGATTTGCAAACAGTAGCGCTCCAAGAAGGAATAGCACAAATTCAATTGACTATAAGTAGTGTTTACGGAAATCCAACTACGCATGTATATACAAATAACAAATTTTTTGGCGATAAAATAACAAGGCAAATAACATATACGCCATCTTCTGGCAACGTAACTATTACAGCAGTTGATACCATTGGTTCTCAATACGGTATTTTATGTTATGGACTTGAAGATTTTGTATTGTCAGGAAATTATTTTGGCGGGCAAAGTATTGCACAAGTTGCAATAAAGAATTTTACTAACGGGGCAGTAATTGATTGGCGAATTACAGATAATTTTTTTGACGGTATATCAAAAGGCCAAGCAATATTGTTAGCGCCAGATGTAGCAAATTTAAATTCACTTGGGGTAATAATCAGTGAAAATATGTTTGTTGACAATTTTCATTCAATTTTTATTGTTCAAAATTCTGTTAGTTTAAACCCATCGGTATACAATTTAGATATTAGCAATAATATTATGATTGCTGGAAGGGCAACACCAATATATTTAAACGGTGCTGCTGGTTTTACAATAGATGGAAACAAAATAACAAATTACAATGTATATAATCTTTCAAGTTCTGATTTATCATATTGTGCTTCGGTGTTAATAAACGGTTCAACTGTTCAAGGTTTAGTTACTACCAACATTATTGGAGCAGGCGGCAATATTTTAATAAATGATACATCGGTTAATTTTTGCTATTATGGAGTATCATTTTCAAATAATTCTTCAGTATCAGTTAACAATAACAATTATCTTGGAATTCGTCAAGGTTCTACTTTTTACGTTGGTTTAGCATCAACTGAAAATTTATATACGTTGACTGCTGCTGGAAATTATCAAATGACCCAAAGCGATCAAGTAGCTGTAATAAATAAAACCACCAATCAAATTACAACAGTAAATCTTCCCGCACGCCCTGTACTTGGTAGAACGGCAACTGTAATTGATGGAAAAGGAACTGCACTTACGTTTAACATTACGGTAGCCACTTCTGATGGCACTGTAATAGATGGGTCATCTACATATGTAATCTCAAAAAACTATGACTCTAAAAAATTTATGTTTAATGGTTCAAGTTGGAATTCTGTCGCATAATAACGGCACAAACTGTATCGGCCCAGTAGACCGAGGAATCTTAGGATTCAGATACCATGACTGAAGAAGTCCAAGCTCTAGCGGAAGTAGACTCCGCGCCAACCACGGATGTGACGGCCACACCTGAAGTTGCTGAAAGTACGCCGGAAGTAACCGAGGCCAAATCATTCTCGCAAGAGGAACTTGATGCAGCTATCGGCAAACGCCTTGCAAGAGAGCAACGTAAGTGGGAACGAGAACAAGCACAGCGTCAGTCTGAACAGCAGACGTTGAGGGCCGCGCCAGCCGCCTCCGCTGACCAGTTTGAGTCTACTGAAGCCTATGCGGAAGCATTGGCTCTTCAGAAAGCCGAAGAACTGATCGCCAAGCGTGAAGCAGCAAAGCAACAGTCGCAAGTTCTTGAAAGTTATCACGATCTGGAAGAAGAAGCACGGGGCAAGTACGATGACTTTGAACAAGTCGCTTACAACCCTAAGTTACCGATCACCAACGTGATGGCAGAAACGATCCAGTCTTCGGATGTCGGTCCTGAGTTAGCGTACTATCTCGGCTCCAACCCAAAAGAAGCAGATCGCATCTCACGCATGACGCCTTTAAGCCAGGCGAAAGAGATTGGGAAAATTGAAGCCAAATTGGTTTCTTCGCCCCCAGTCAAGAAAACAACTTCTGCACCAGCGCCAATTTCGCCGGTGACTGCGCGGTCCTCTGGATCGACAGCTTATGACACTACGGACCCACGGTCTACCAAGACCATGACCGACTCGCAGTGGATTGAAGCTGAACGCAGACGCCAGCAAAAGAAGTGGGAAGCGCAGAACCGCTAAATCTTTTTAAAGGACTTTTAAAATGTCTAACAGTATTCTGACCATTGACATGATCACACGGAAAAGTCTCGAAATCCTCGAGAACAACCTTGTGATCACCCGTAACGTGAACCGCCAGTATGACGATAGCTTCGCTGTCGAAGGTGCGAAAATCGGTTCCACATTGCGTATCCGTTTGCCCGACCGCGCTCTGGTAACTGACGGTGCTGCCCTGCAAGTTCAAGACGACAACGAACAGTACACCACTCTGACTGTGGCCAGCCAAAAGCACATTGGTGTCAACTTCACATCTGCTGAATTGACCATGCAATTGGATGACTTTGCAGAGCGTGTCTTGAAGCCACGTATCAGCCAGTTGGCCTCCAGCATCGATGCTGACGTTGCCAACAGTTACAAGTACATCGGTAACACCGTTGGTACACCAGGCACTACTCCTTCAACTTCTTTGGTCTTGTTGCAAGCCCAGCAAAAGTTGAACGAAAACGCTGCCGTGATGAACCCACGTTACGCTACCGTCAACCCTGCCGCTAACGCTGGTTTGGTTGAAGGCATGAAAGGTCTGTTCAATCCTACCGACACTATCAGCAAGCAGTTCAAGAACGGCATGATGGGTACTGGCGTGTTGGGTTATGACGAGATCAACATGTCTCAGTCGATCAAACAGTTCACAACTGGTTCGCGTGCTGCTACTGGCGGTACAACTTCCGCTGCTGTGACCGCTGAAGGCGCAACTACTATCGCCATCACTGGTGCTGGTAACGCTGGTGTGGTTAACATCGGTGACGTGTTCACTGTTGCTGGCTGTTTCGCTGTCAACCCACAGACCCGTGAGTCCACCGGTTCGTTGTTCCAGTTTGTTGCAGTTGCTGCTACAACCCTGGACGGCTCTGGCGCTGGTAACATTACTGTGGCTCCGATCTACTCGGCGGCTAACGCTTTGGCTACCGTGTTGACTTTGCCTGCAACCAGCCAAGCTGTTACGTTCGTCGGCGCTGCTTCAACCCAGTACCCACAGAACTTGGTCTACCATAAGGACGCCATCACGTTCGCTACGGCTGATCTCTTGCTGCCACAGGGTGTCGATATGGCTGCTCGTGCCGTTCACAACGGTATCAGCTTGCGTGTTGTGCGCCAGTACGACATCAACAACGATCGTCTGCCTTGCCGTATTGACGTTTTGTACGGCTACAGCGTGATTCGTCCAGCAATGGCCGTTCGCCTTTGGGGCTAAATTGAATGGGGCTTCGGCCCCGTTCTCTGTTTTTAACATTGAAAGGAAATTATCATGGCTTTACCTAATGGCGCAGGCGGTTATCAAGTTGGTGCAGGCAACCGTCAAGAAACAATTATGGGCGCAATGGCTGTCCCTCAAACAGCTACGGCTACAGCAACCCTGACAGCATTGCAAATTGCTAACCAGGTTTTGGTGGCTAACCCCAGCACATCTGCTGCAACATACACATTGCCTACAGGCGTGGCAATTGACGCTGCAATTCCTAATGCTACTGTTGGTAGCACTTTTGATTTGTCAATCGTCAATATCGGCACTAGTTCTGGCGCAGTGACTTTGGCTGTTAACACTGGTGTGACCGATGGCGGCAACGCTTTGGTTGCTATCGCTGTGACAACTAGCCAATTGTTCCGTTTCCGTAAAACCGGTGACGGCACTTACGTTGTGTATCGTTTGGCTTAAATCTAAACGGGGGCTTCGGCCCCTGTTTTTAAAGGAACAATCATGTCCAATTCACAAGCTGTCGGTGTTGCTTATAGCGACCCTGAATTTACTACCTGCTACGCAAGCCAAGAAATTGGTTATAGCGTAGCAGCCCAAGGCGCTGTGACTCAGTTAACAGACAAGTCCACAGGGGTAACTCTAAACAAGTCTGTTGGCCGCATCACAATGAACAACGCCGCTTTGGCAGCGGGCGCTGCGGTGTCGTTTACCTTAACCAACAACCTAATCTCCGCAAACGACACAATCATTGTGTGTGTTTCTAGCAATACTACTGGTAGTGCTGCCGGCGCTTACACCACCTACGTTTCGTATTTGGCTGCGGGTTCTGCTTTGATTACGTTGCGAAACTTGACTGCTGCAACTTCATACTCTGAAGCTGTCATCATCAACTACGCAATCATCCACGGCGCAAGCTAACCAAACGGGGCTTTGGCCCCGTTCTTAAATATGGTCATTTACCTTTCCCATCCCATCCACGGCGCTAAAGTGGCCACAATGGATTTAGAAGCTGAAGCTGATGAAGAAAATGGCTGGGTGCGCTACAATCCCGATACGCCTTCAGACTTTGAAGAAGCGGCCAACACACTTGTTGTAAAGCGCAAATACACCCGCAAAGGTGAAACTGAAGGAGTCTGAGCATGGCCACGTACACCGCTGGTGATCAAATAAATCGGGCACTGCGCCTGATCGGTATGCTGGCCGAGGGTGAATTGCCTTCCGTGGAAACAGCCAACGATTGCTTGGTTGCGCTTAACCAGATGATCGACTCGTGGAACACCGAGCGGTTATCCATATTCAACACAATTGACCAAACGTTTATTTGGCCTGCTGGCGAGATTCAACGTCATCTTGGCCCCAGCGGTGCCAGCATCGGTGGCTTTGACGGCGTACGGCCAGTTTTGTTGGATGATGCCACATACTTCAAAGCGCCTAATGGCGTGTCATACGGCATCAAGTTTATCAACCAGCAACAGTACGATGGTATTGCGGTTAAAACGGTGACATCCACGTATCCACAAGTAATGTGGATCAACATGGAATACCCCAACATTCAAATGACGGTCTACCCTCGTCCCACACAGGACTTGGAGTGGCACTTTATCAGCGTACAAGAGTTGGATCAGCCCGCTACATTAAACACAGCCATGTTCTACCCGCCAGGGTATTTGCGTGCGTTTACGTATGGTTTGGCTATGGAAATTGCACCGGAGTTTGGCGTTGAACCAAGCCCACAAGTTCAGCGTATTGCTATGACCAGCAAGCGTAATCTGAAGCGCATTAACAACCCTGACGATGTGATGGCCATGCCGTACTCGCTGGTTGCTAACCGCCAGCGTTTTAACGTGTACGCGGGTAATTACTGATGAAGACGCCGATCCTTGGCTCCAGCTATGTCGCACGCAGCGTCAATGTTGCGGACGCCAGAATGGTCAACTTGTTTCCAGAGATTGTCCCCGAGGCGGGAAAAGAACCTGCGTTCTTGCAACGGGCGCCAGGCTTGAAATTGCTTAACACGGTTGGCGCTGGTCCAATTCGTGGTCTTTGGGCTTTTTCATCCAATGATGGCGTTGCTTTTGTTGTATCGGGCAATGAAGTTTACAAAATCAACAATGCTTATGTAGCCACTTTACTTGGCACTGTAAGCGGCGCTGGTCCTGTTAGCATGGCTGATAACGGCACGCAATTATTTATTGCGGCCAATGGCCCCAGCTACATATACAACAACACCACAGGCGTGTTTGGGGCTATTACAGATCCTGATTTTCCTGGCGCTGTGACTGTCTGTTACTTGGATGGTTATTTTGTGTTTAACCAACCAAACAGCCAGTTGATGTGGGTCACCGCTATTCTTGACGGCACAAACATTAACGCGCTTGATTTTGCAAGCACTGAAGGTTCTCCCGATGGTTTAATAGCTGTCGCGTCCAACTTCCGTGAAGTGTGGGCCTTTGGCACAAACTCAATTGAAGTTTGGTACGACGTTGGCGGTACGGGTTTCCCCTTGCAACGCATTCAAGGCGCTTTTAATGAGTTAGGTTGCGCTGCGCCTTACTCAGTGGCCAAGATGGACAACGGTCTGTTTTGGCTTGGCCGCGACCGCCGTGGCCAAGGTATTGTTTACCGTGCAAATGGCTACGCTGGTGTACGCATATCTACCCATGCAGTGGAATGGCAAATTCAGCAATATGCTGACATGTCGGATGCTATTGGTTACACGTACCAGCAAGATGGCCACAGTTTTTATGTGCTGATTTTTCCAAGCGCCAACACTACTTGGGTTTACGATGCAGCAACCCAAGCATGGCATGAGCGTGCCGGTTTTGTAAATGGTCAATTTACTCGCCATCAATCAAATTGTCAGATGGCGTTTCAAAACAAGATTGTTGTTGGCGACTTTCAAAACGGCAACATTTATGCGTTTGACTTAGACAACTACACCGACAACGGTAGCATTCAAAAATGGTTGCGGTCTTGGCGTGCTTTACCACAAGGAACAAATAACCTGCATCGTACTGCCCAGCACAGTCTCCAACTGGACGCCCAAACTGGCGCGTATTTACCAGCAGTGGAAGTTGATGTTACGGGTAGCAACGATACGTTTTTAATCACAGAAGCAGGCTCATTTTTGTTGACCGAATCTGGTGATTACATAATTACCCAAGTAGGCGAAAACATAAATCCACAGCCAAACGTCATGTTGCGTTGGTCTGATGATGGTGGCCACACATGGTCCAATGAGCATTGGAAAGGCATGGGCGCTGTAGGCCAGTATTTTTATCGCACAATTTGGCGCAGGTTGGGCATGACTGTCAAGTTGCGGGACCGTGTTTACGAAGTGTCGGGCACTGATTCAATTAAAATTGCGATCATGGGCGCGGAACTTGTTTTAAGTCCAACCAATGCTTAGTCCTAACGCCACGCCAACACCAATCACGCCGCCGCGAGTGCCGTTGGTAGACCCTCGCACGGGTTTAATTGACCGTGCGTGGTACATGTTTTTTATCTCGCTAATTAATGCGGCCACATTGGTGTATGACGGCGATCTTGGCCCAAGTCCTGAGTCTTTAATTTCATCGTACGATGCGGCTTTGCAGGCACTAGCGCAAAACGTTGACACGCAGCCGTTGCCTGTTGACTTGAGCGCAGAATTAACTAAACAAATTGAAGCGGCTGGCTTGGCCAACTATGCGACTGGATTGTTGTCGCAAATAGCCGAAATGCAAAAGCAACTTGACGCCCTCAATCTTTTGCCGCCACCAACACAAGGAACAGTAATAGCGGTAACGGGCACAGCGCCTGTGGTGTCAACTGGGGGCATTTCACCCAACATCAGCATGGCTGCGGCCAATACATCGACTGATGGTTATCTGACATCGACCGACTGGAATACATTTAACAACAAAGCACCGGCAACCAGCGGCGTATCTATTTTGTACGGCAATGGTTCTGGTGGTTTTAGCAATGTCTCAACAGGCTCAGGCGTCAGTTTTGTAGCTGGCGTATTAAGCGCCACTGGTACTGGAGGCACCATTACTTCGGTTACTGCCACAGCACCCATTGCGTCTTCGGGCGGGTTTACACCTAACATCAGCATCAACGCTGCGTATGGCGATACAGTCAATCCTTACGCTGCCAAGACAGCAAACTATGTCCTTGCTGGCCCCACATCAGGTGCAGCGACTGCGCCTACGTTCAGGGCTTTGGTAGCCGCTGATATCCCATCGTTGTCGTATGTTACTTCGGTCAGCGGCACATCACCAGTAGTGTCCTCTGGTGGTACAACCCCTGCCATCAGTATGCCTGCGGCTACCGCATCGGTCAGCGGCTATCTCACTTCAACTGACTGGACTACATTTAACAATAAGGGATCCGGTACGGTTACATCAGTGACGGGTACGGCACCAGTTGTTTCATCCGGTGGCACAACTCCTGCAATCAGCATGGCGGCGGCTACCGCATCAGTTAGCGGTTATTTGACCTCAACTGATTGGAATACTTTTAATAACAAGCAGCCTGCTGGCGCTTATTTGACTGCGGTAACTTCTGATGCGCCTTTAACGGGCGCGGGAACATCAGCAAGTCATTTAAGCATTCCTGCGGCTAGTACATCGGTCAGTGGTTATTTGACTAGCACAGACTGGAATACGTTTAACAATAAAGGTTCGGGAACTGTCACTTCAGTGACTGGTACTGCGCCAGTTGTTTCGTCAGGCGGCGTTACACCAGCGATTAGCATGGCAGCGGCTACTACATCAGTCAATGGCTATTTAACTTCAACCGACTGGAATACTTTTAATGGTAAACAAGCCGCGCTGGTTAGCGGCACAAACATTAAAACTGTCAACGGAACAAGTTTATTAGGGTCTGGTGACGTAGGTACGATAACTTACGCTTACGGCGGGACTGGTCAAACATCAGTTACTACAGGCGATTTGTTATATGGTTCAGCGACTAATACCTGGTCTAAATTAGGTATTGGTAGTACAGGCCAAGTTTTGCGGGTTGCATCAGGAGCGCCAGCTTGGGGCACAGATTATGTTGGAACTGTAACAAGCGTTGCAGCTACTGTTCCGTCTTTCTTGTCTATCAGTGGTAGCCCAATTACCTCATCTGGCACATTGGCTATTAGCTTGTCTGGTACTTCATTGCCTACAACATCAGGCGGCACAGGACTGACATCTTTCACCGCTAACGGTGTGGTTTACGCAAGTTCTACAAGTGCATTGGCTACTAGTTCTGTATTTGTGTTTAACGGTACAAACGTAGGTATTGGGACAAGTTCACCAGGATACAAACTGGATGTTGCTGGTGCTATTAACGCATCAGTTTCGCTAAATACGCCTGGCGCAATTTACAGCAATGATGGAACTACCGTCTCCCGTGTTATTTCTGCTGGCGGGGTCTCTTACTGGGGCACAACAAGCAATCATCCTGTTGTTTACCAAACCAACAACACTGAACGGATGCGTATTGACACTTCCGGCATCGTCACCATGAATGCGTACGGTGCTGGTGCGGCAACGTTCTCGGCTGCTGGCGTTATCTCGTCTGTGTCTGACGAAACATGGAAAATCAAAGATGGCATTCCGGCTGACCCCGATGCCATGCTTAAAAAGTTGCAGCCTGGCTATTGGTATTACAATAACGAAAAAAGCGCAATCTTTGGCAAAGAACGCCAACTAGGCTTTTATGCCCAAAACGTCAACGCCGCGATTGGCCCTGAAGCTGCTCCAGAACCCGAAGAAGGAAAGCCTTGGGGTTACTACGATCGTTCAGTTTTAGCCGTGGCTGTCATGTCTTTGCAGAAAGCACTTGATACCATTGATTCACTTACAGCCCGTATTGCGGCATTGGAGCAAAAATGACAGTCACCGTCAAAGTCCTCGTACCGGCCAAATACGCCGAAAACTCACAAACAACCCAGTACACCGCGACTGGCGTTACCGCGATTATTGACAAGTTTACGGCCACTAACATCAGCGCCACGGCGGCCACGATCAGCGTAAACTTGGTCACATCGGCTGGATCGGCTGGTAATACCAACTTGATCACCAAAACCAAAACGCTTCAAACGTCTGAGGTTTACACGTTTCCAGAACTTGTTGGCCAAGTGCTTGGCGTCAGCGACTTTATCAGTACAATTGCAGGCACTGCCAGCGCCATTAACATCCGCGTTTCTGGACGTGAAGTGACCTAATTGGAGATATTCAAATGCCATCTGTTTCCCTTTCACCCGCACCCAAACTTCAGTTTTTTGGCACCGATGGCAACCCTTTGGTGGGTGGCAAGGTTTACACCTATGCGGCTGGTACCACTACGCCGTTGACAACGTACACCGATTCAACTGGTTTTACGGCAAATACCAATCCTATTATTTTAGATACTAGGGGTGAAGCCAACATTTGGCTGACTTCAGCAGCGTACAAATTTGTCCTCAAAACTTCAACTGACACGTTGATTTGGACGGTTGACAACATTACCAGCAACGCATATTTAATAAGTTTGTTAGACGCATTTAAAGCTGATTTAGCCAACACAACAGATGTTGCCAAAGGCGATGCCTTGGTAGGTTTTAAACAATCAAATTCGTCAGGTATTTTGGCTGGTGCTGTGGGGCGTACAGTACATGAAAAATTTCAGGAAATGATTAGCGTCAAAGATTTTGGAGCTATGGGCGATGGCGTTACAAACGACACAACTGCCATGCAAAATGCTTTGACAGCGGCAGCGGGCAAATCGCTGTATATCCCTGCTGGCACTTACGTTTGTAATCAACTTGTTGTTTCAAGCGGCACATCTGTATATGGCGATTCCGCATCTACAACCATCATACAAGCTACATCTTCATTAGGTTCTAGTACGCCGTTGTTCCGAAATCTTACCCAAAGCGGTGCAGCAAATGTATATACAGATACTCAAATTAGTGTGTCTAATATTAGATTTGATGGAAACAATCTAGGAACACGTACTGCTGGATTGTTGGATTTTGTTAAAGTTCAGCATTTAACGCTTGATAATTGCCAAGTGTACAACGTGCAATACATCGGCGCGGCGTTGAACGGCTGCGTATATTCCACGGTTACAAATTGTTCTTTTGCCGCGTGTGGCAATCAAACTGTAACTGTTGAAGGTGGACCGGCGCTATTTATCGGCAACGCTTTTTCCGATGGAACGCCATCATATGACGTGTTTGTAACGGGCTGTAATTTTACAAGTAACAATTGGGCAGGCATATATGCCACTGCCGACCGCACGATAATTTCTGGAAATTATTTTCAAAGCAACAAAGAGTCGGGCATTTTTCTGACGGGTAATGTTTGCGTTATCACCGGCAATTGGATCAGCGGCGTAACCAGAAAATACATTTCGGCGTCTGGAATTGAAGCGGGCGGCGATCAACTTACCATTACAGGTAATTTTATTGCTAACGTAGAAGCTGATTGCATCTCCTTGACCGACAATCAATTTGTTACGATCAGCGGAAACTCGCTTATCAACCCAAGGGCCGATGGTACATACTACGCGCAAGGCAGTTGCATTGGTTTTAACACCCTAACCGCCAGCCCCAACAACACACGAAATGTGTTGATCGTTGGCAACAATATGGGGTCGCCGTCAAACAGCGCTTACGCTGCGGTACGGTTTTATGGCACTACATCGCCGCCCGAATACATTACGGTTAGCGACAACCAGATGAACCAAAATTCTTGGTCGTCTGGGCAAGCAATCCTAATCCCCGCAAACCAAGCGTCGATTACAAACGTATACCGCGACAACATTGGCGCGTTTGATGTGTTTGATTACGGTGGCTACGTCTCAGGCCGTTTTTATGCTGGCGAGGCCCTTTCTCCCGCAGCGGCCAGCACTTTGTCGATTTCGGCTAATACCTTGTACGGAACGCCTTTTGTTGTGCGCCAGCAAAAACTTTGGAACAAGATTGGCTTGTATGTTACGACAGCAGCACCTGGCGGCGCTGCATACCTTGGCATCTACCGCATGGAAAATGGCGTCCCTACCACGAAGGTACTTGACGCTGGCGCGGTGGGCTTGGACACAGTAGGCACTAAAGAAATCACGATTTCGCAAGTGTTGCCTGCCGGTATGTATTGTATGGTTTTGCTTGCCAGCACTTCTAGCGCAGTAGTTAAAGCCGGAACTTTAAGCCCCGCCGCTGTTGCTACGGTGGGCACATCTGCTATTGGCACTGCCGATACGGTCATACTTGGCTCGGCCACTTATGGTGCGTTGCCTGGTACATTCCCTGCTGTCACATATGGTACTGGTGACAGTGCTTTAATTACTTTGCGTTGCTAAATGATTGAACATTATTTCAGCGCTGGTGTGTATGCCAAAGAGGCGCGCATCCCTGCGGGGCATGTGCTTGTCCAGCATAAGCACAAGCATGACCACTTATCCATTTTGGCCAGCGGGTCCATTGAACTGATGGTTGACGGCGAGCGCAAAATAATTGACGCGCCAGCGTGTTTAACCATTGAAGCAAATAAGCATCATGGCGTAAAATCACTCACAGACGTTGTGTGGTATTGCGTTCACGCAACCGACTGCACCGATACAGACGAGATTGATGAAGTGTTAATAGTGGCAGGCGATGACGCGCAAGCCCGTGAACTGGCCCAGTGCCTTCAGGAGTAAATTATGCCGTGGTCATTTATTATCCCCGCAGCCGCAAGCCTTCTTGGCGCTAAATCGCAATCAGACGCCGCGTCAAGCGCGGCACGGACTTCTGCTGACGCCACCAATCAAGCCACGCAACTCCAGCGTGACATGTTTAACCAGCAGCAGCAAAACCAAGCGCCTTATCTTGAGGCTGGAAGAAATGCCCTTAATCAATTGGCTCCATTGGCGGCAAACTATCAAACGTTTGGCATGGGCCAGTTTACGCAAGACCCAGGCTATGCGTTTCGGTTGCAGCAAGGCCAAAAAGCATTGGACGCAAGTGCTGCGGCTCGCGGTGGTTTGATTTCTGGCAACGCCCTACGCGCCGCCCAAGGGTATGGCCAAGAGATGGGATCGCAAGAATACCAGAATGCGTTTAACCGTTACCAGACAGAGCGCAACGCCAGATTAAACCCATTGCAGTCACTGGCTGGCGTTGGTCAAACATCAGCAAATACATTGGGCCAAGCTGGTCAAAATTACGCAACCAACGTAGGCAACGCTTTGACGAATCAAGCAGCCATTTCTGGCAACGCGGGTATGGTCGGCGCAAATGCTTTTGGCAATGCTTTGTCAGGCATCGGTAGCGCGTATGGCAAAAGTCCGGTTAGCTTTAGCAGCTTGTATGGCGGCAACAGTTCAGGAACTTTCCAAGATGTGGGCGGGTTAGGCGCTGCGTCTGCGCCTTATGAATACAGGTAATTAACTATGGCACAACCTAACTTTGGCCTTTTAAACACAAACCTGCCTGCTGAAATTGCAGGCAGTGTTCAGCGCGGACAAGACGAAGCGCTGCGTAACCAGATGGCGCAACAGCAATTAGCGTCAAACCAACAGCAGTTTAAAACTGCGGGGTTGCAACAAGAGTCTGCACAAATGCAACTCGAGCAAGCCAAACGCGATCGTGATTCGTTGGCTAAGATGCAAGAGGCTTTTGTCGCCAACGGCAAGTCGCCTGACTTAGAGACAAACTTTGATGAAATGATTAAATCCGGTATCGCGCATTACGTTGATATCGGCATCAAAGGCAAACAGAAATTGATGGAGCAAAAGCAATTTGCTAACATCATGGGCGGTGGCCCTGCCGCCGCGCCTGCGGCCCCCGCAGCGCCAATGGATGGAATGGCTGCGCCAATGAATGCGCTAGCCCCATCGGCCCCCGCAGCGCCGGTTAATGCCTTAGCCGCACCGGCTGCTGGACCAGATGTAACTGACTTGCGCCGCAAACGCGACATGTTGCTTTCTATGGGTACTACACAAAGTATTGCTGCTGCCCGTGCAATTGATGCTGACATTGCTTTGGCGTCTAAAGAACCTGTGTACCACAACGTTACTGGCGTTGGCCTCGTTGACCCCCGCACTGGCCGTGTTGTAACACCAGCCGTTGAAGGTGCGCCGTCCGAAGTCAAAGAATACGAATACGCCAAAAGACAAGGCTACAAAGGTTCGTTGTTTGACTTTAAACGCGAGATGGCTTTGGCAGGGCGCGCGCCAGCAACGCCAGCGCAACCGTCTGCGCCAGTAGCGGTTGTTGACCCCGTAACAGGCAAACAAATTTTTGTTAGCCGCGAAGAAGCCTTGCGCGGTCGGATGACGCCTGCCGCTGCAATGGAAAGTCTGCCGCCCAAAGAAATTCAAAAGCGTGAAGCAGTTTTTCCGCAAGCAACCGCCGCAGTTAAAGGGTTTGAAAACAAATCTACATCGTTTGTTAATGACCTTATTGCGTTGCGCGATGCCCCCGGTCTTGAACAAATTACAGGTGCGATATATGGCCGTACGCCTAGCGTGTCCCGTGAGGGCAGCCGAGCGCAAGCGCTGTACGATAAAGTTGTTGCTAAAGGTGGCTTTCAAGCCTTGCAAGATATGCGCGACGCGTCCAAAACTGGCGGCGCGTTGGGTAACATATCTAACCAAGAAGGTAAACAGCTTACCGCATCGTTTGCCGCCATTGATCGTCGCCAAGACGCCAAAGATGTTAAAGCCGCGATTGATCAAGCAATTGCAGATATTGAAGGTTCTAAAGTACGTATGCGTGAGGCGTATGATTCTACGTACAACTATAAATTTGGCGCACCCTCAGCCAATGTAGTTACAAACCCAAAATTTCCTGGTTTTAGCGTAGGAAAACCATAATATGGCCCGCTTTAATGTCACTGCGCCTGATGGCTCAATCATCCCGGTTGACGCGCCTGAGGGTGCAACGGAACAAGACGCTATTGCGTTTGCTGCGTCGGTGTATAAGCCATCCACGCCAGTAAACAAGCCACCCGCTACAAGCAATCCGTTGGTTAATCAAATTCCGGGGTCTAATGTTAAAGCGCCTGCGGCTATTGCAGCGCCAGAACGTCCTGAATCTGGCTTTATTGGTAAGATGTTGGCCCCTTTAGAAACTGCCGTTACGTTGAGCACCGGCCTTGTTACCGCGCCTATTGTTGAGGCAGCCAAAATTGGCGGCACTTTGTTTAGCGGCAAGTACGGCACGCAAGCCGGTATCAAAGCAGGCGAAGAAACTGGGCGCAAAGTACAGCAGTTTTTTCAGCCTACGGTTAGCCCTGAATCAGAAGCGCAAACACAAACCATTGGCAATTTTTTATCCAGCACCGGCTTGCAAGGCGTGCCAATGAATATGCTAAGCGATTTATCGCGCGGCATGACCCCAGCATTACGGGCAACGTCCGACGCTGCGCGCGCTCCTGTGGCCGCACGGGCGGCAAGAATACAAGAAGCAAATGTAGCGCAAAGCTATGCTAACGCGCCAATGATTGAAGCAACGCAGTCCGCGCAACGAATTGGCGGCGCAGTGCCGCCCGCTATTTCCAATCCAACAACAACCAACGTCATTAAAGGTAAATTGGTTGGCCCTGAGTTGGAGCAAAAATTTGCAAAGAAAAACGAAGTTGAAGTTACTCAACGAGTCCGCGAAGATTTGGGTGTAAAGCCAAACGAAAAACTTATACCCGAAATTGATGATACTGGCAAGTTAAACATTGACAGCCCAATTACACGGGCGCTTGACGAAGCCAGTAAACCTTACGACGTGATCCGTAAGATGGAAACGTTGACAACACCTAAAGAATCAATCACTGCACTAGAAGGCTTAAAGCGGGCAGCGCCCATTGGTGGGGGCACAAAAACAGCCGCAATTAACGGTTTGATTGATGACGCGCTAACAAAATTACAAAAGACTACAAGCGGCCCGTTTTCTGGTGTGGGCGGTGGACCCGTAAGCGTAGGCCGTAGCGGCGCTGCTGTGCTAGACGACATCCGATCGTTGCGTCGGGATGCTCAAGCCACTTATCGGGCGCAAAAAATTAACCCTGATCCGTTAGCTACCGCCAAAGCGGACACGCAGATGGCCATTGCTGGGATTCTTGAGGATGTGATCGACGCCAATGCGCCGACACCAAAAGTGTTAAGTGATTTGCAAACTGCCCGTACTCGCATGGCGCAAATTTATGAACACGAACGGGCAATTAATTACGGGCAGCAAAAAATTGACCCGCAAGTGTACGCCAAGTTATATGAAGAGCGTAAAGGCGGGATGACAGGGCTTAACGCAGATATTGCTAAAGCCGCGTCAATGTTTCCTGATTACTTTACATTGACGCCAACAGAACTTAAAGTCTTGCCGCGTATTACCCGTGGAGGTTTAGGGGCTGCTATCGGCGCTGTAATAGGTTCGCCTCTTGGCCCCGCAGGCGCGTTAGCTGGAACAGCCGCCGGTATGGGTGTCGGCGGGGCCGCAAGCGGTTTGGCAGCACGTCGTATGGCAACGCCTGCGTATCAACGCGCTAACGCTATGCCGCAAGATTACCGTCCGGCCACCAATATGCTGCGTCCGGTTGAACCAAACGCAACACCTAATGGTTTGGTGCCTTACGATTACTCGCAGCAGACATTTACACCACCAAACTTTGTAATGCAGCCCAACCAGTATGGTCCGCGGATCACACCAGTTGCACCCGAAGTGCCACCAACTGCAAATATGCTGGGCTATGGCGGCACAATGGAAACACTGGCCACAGAACGTGCCAGAGCCGCAAACATGTCCCGCACGCTGGGTCAACAAGCCGAAGCACAGCAAGCGGCTGCGGAAGCTGCTGCACGCCGTCCAACCAGCGGTGCAGTCGAGTTGCAGATCAACCCATTGACTGGCGTTCCTGAGATTGCCAAAGGTGTCAAGGGTGCAACGCCTGAAGTATTCATGGCCAACACCGGCGCATCGTTGCAGTCTGCTGCTGCGAAGTTGGCTGCCGGCAAAGCATTCGACATGACGTTGGCCGAAAAGGCTGCATGGAAAGCCACTCGCACAGATCTGTCTAAGATTCTGCCAGGCTTTAAGGCTTTGGACGAAAAAGCAATTTTGGCTAAAATGCAAGACCGTGCATGGGTTGACGGTGCAATTGCCAAGGCACGCCAAGAAGCGCAAGCCTTTGATCAGATTGCTGCCCGTGCTGCCGATGCCCGTGCCAAATCTGCGGCTGTTGCAAACCGTGAACGGATGCTAGACTTGGCCGAACAGTTGCAAGATGCATTGGGTGCGCGTCCCGTGCAGCGCGGTGGCCAAGGTCCCAAGACTCGGGCATTCCAACGTAACATGCTCACACCTGAGCAAGAAATTCAAAACGCATTGGCAAAATAGTGCATAATTAAGTTTTAACTAATTGGTGAAATAATGGAAACTCAGCAACTATTCAACATCGCTATTGGCTTGGCTGCTTTCTTGGGCGGCTGGGTTCTAAACAACATCACCAAAGCGATTGAACGCCTTGACTCAGACATCAGGGCGTTGCCTGCAACTTACGTTTCAAAAGACGATTACCGCCGTGACATTGACGACATCAAAGAAATGCTTGGCAAAATCTTTGACAAACTTGATTCCAAGGTTGACAAATAACCCGAACGCTCCAGCGTGAAAAGGGGGTGCTGGCAGACCATCCTACGGGTTAATGTCTGCCACGAATCGAAAGATTAATATGTCACTAGACCCTGTATCAGCACTGTTAGACATTGGCGGCAAAGTCATTGACCGTGTTTGGCCCGACCCCGTTCAAGCCGCAACGGCTAAGTTGGAACTTGTCAAACTCCAGCAATCTGGTGAATTGGCTGCTATGGCTGGTCAGTTGGAAATTAACAAAGTTGAGGCGGCAAGCGCCAGCGTGTTTGTGTCCGGCTGGCGTCCTTTTATCGGCTGGGTTTGCGGCGCTGCCTGCGCGTGGAACTGGATTGGGTTAAAGATTGCCTTATTCGCGGCTGCGTATTTTGAACACCCTTTAAATTTGGCCCCTGCCGATCTGTCTGAAATGACGCCCGTGTTGATGGGTATGCTTGGTATTGGTGGCCTGCGAACAATTGAAAAGCTCAACGGTGTTGCGCGAACATGAAAGAAAATTTCCCCAAAGCCTTTGCTGCTGTGCTTGTCCACGAAGGTGGTTACGTTTTTAATCCAATGGATCCTGGCGGGGAAACAAACCTTGGCTGCACAAAAGCAGTTTGGGAAGAACATTGTGGTCACATGGTAGATACCAAAACAATGAAAGCCCTCACTCCTGCTGATGTTGAGCCACTGTACCGGCGCAAGTACTGGGACAAGACCAAAGGCGATGACTTGCCAAACGGCGTGGATTATGCGGTGTTTGATGCGGCGATTAACTCAGGCCCAGGCAGGGCCGCAAAGTGGCTTCAAGCGTGCGTTAACGTGTACGCAGATGGCGTTATTGGCGACAAGACAATACAAGCTGTACGAAATAAAGACGCAAAAGAACTTATCGATGCTTATTGTGCATACCGTTTAGCCTATCTCAAAATGCTCCAAACATGGCAAACATTTGGCAAGGGATGGGAACGCAGGGTCAAAGAAGTAAACGCAACAGCTTTGTCAATGTCATAACGGCGTCACACCGAGCGTTTTCAATACGCTCATGATTAAACGTGTTGACATCCGCAAAGAATCTGTACAGACGAAATTGTCGGTACTTCAAAAAATTTGTTTGCCTTATGACCAACCGTATGACACAAATTTTGGTTCTTGGTGGATTGCTACTGAGAATGGCGTGGATATTGGCTTTGCGGGGCTTGTGCGTACTGTGTCTTGGACCGATTGCGGTTATCTGTGCCGTGCAGGTGTTGTGCCTGCTGCTCGTGGACAAGGACTACAGAAACAGTTTATTCGTGTCCGACTTAGACAAGCGAAAGCTCTTGGGTGGAAATGGGTCGTAACTGATACAACTGACAATCCAGCGTCAGCAAACAGTTTAATTTCCACAGGTTTTAAATTATTTCAACCGACAAAGCCTTGGGGCTTTAAAAACACGCTGTACTGGCGTAGGAAATTATGATGCCCGCCCAGAAATTTACTGACCAACAAATCATAAGTGCTATTGAAAATAGTGCTTCAGTGCGCCAAGCCAGCGTTACCCTTGGGATGGATTTGTCGGGACTAAACCGCCGTCGCCGCCGCATTGAAAAGCGGGACAAAATAGAAATCAAAGCGCCGCAAGCCACGGATCAATATAAACATTTGCAAACGGCGCACGTTCACCCCGCCAGAAAAGACCTTGGCATCTTAAATGGCACTGTAATTGTATTCAGTGACGCGCATTTCTGGCCTGGCATCTACAGCACAGCATTCCACGGTTTGTTGTGGGCCATCAAAGAACTCAAGCCCAACGCAGTGATTGCCAACGGCGATATTTTTGACGGCGCTGGCATCAGCCGACACCCCCGAATCGGATGGGCGAAGTCTCCTTCAGTCATGGAAGAACTTAAAGCCTGCACGATCTGTATGGGATACATTGAAGAAACCGCCAAAGAAGCCCGTCACAACGTCAAACTGATCTGGCCCTTGGGTAACCACGATGCAAGGTTTGAGACGTTCCTAGCGGCTAATGCGCCTCAATACGAGCATGTCAAAGGGTTTAGTTTGCGTGACCATTTCCCACTCTGGGAACCTTGCTGGGCAGTCTGGATGAATGAAAATACAGTGGTAAAACACCGCTTCAAAGGCGGCATTCACGCCACCCACAATAACACCATGTGGTCAGGCAAAAACATCGTTACAGGCCATTTGCACAGCTTAAAGGTCACGCCATTTTCGGACTATAACGGGGTGCGCTACGGTATTGATACGGGTACGCTGGCAGAACCCTACGGGCCACAGTTTGAAGACTATACCGAGCACGGTCCACTCAACTGGCGGTCGGGCTTTGCCGTTCTTACGTTTGTGGATGGCAAACTGTTGTTGCCTGAGTTGGTGACGACACACAGCCCCGATTCCATTG
>Ga0209085_1000204_pt1 | contig 45862 bp, 37 predicted proteins | sample C_131016_EF_Meta_FD_187310 | JGI IMG/M metagenome (GOLD analysis project Ga0209085, IMG submission 187310) | Freshwater microbial communities from Lake Croche, Canada to study carbon cycling - C_131016_EF_MetaG (SPAdes) (version 2) | ecosystem: Environmental > Aquatic > Freshwater > Lake... | reverse complement strand
ATATTTTGTTTTAATTAGTTAAACAGTTAATATATCTCAGAAAGCATGGCTTTAAAATTTTAGTTTTTAAAACTATTTAATCCTGTTTAACATTAAACAATTTTCTCACCACAACATCTGGAGAGCCGAGCAGAAACTCTTGCTAAAATTTGTTCTTGTTGAGAACTAGAAACCGAGTTATAAAGAGCAAGGTGGGCTAAAGAATCATAGAAATTAAACAGAGCAATAAGTAAGGTGGCTGTTGCTCCATCTAAATACTGTTCAGCTTTATCGGCATTATCAACAGCCTGAGCATACTCTCCAAACAGATAGCATAGGTATAATTTATTGACGTATAAAGCGCAAATTGCGTAGCGATCATTTGATACCTGATGAAGGGGAAGCTTAATTTCTTCATTGTAAGATTGCCCAATCAAATAGCAAGGATTTGCCGCCTCTCCCATCAAGTTTAAGACCGTCTGACTGTATATTCTCAGATAATTGAGGGTATTTTCTTGCTTGAGTTTACTGAAAGCCACATCATAGACGGCTATTTCTGATGCTAATTCATTCAATTCTTGCCCAACAAAAATTGAATGAAATGAGTAGATAAAGGCATTTATAGTTGCATAGTATAAATCACCTATTTCTATTCCAGTCTGATAGCCTGACTGGAGTGTTGCTAGAGATTTTTGTATAGGTTCTTTCCAGATACTTATTGAGCTAAATGCCGCAATTGTTTTAGTAATCAATCCCTTAGCCTGAAATTTATCGATAATTTTAAAAGCCAGTTGTCCAAATTGATAACCTTTTTCAAAGTCTTCTACTAAACCACATAAAATTATTCCATAATTAACATAAGCGAAAGCAGATAGAGAACTATTGCCATATTGAACAGACAAATTAACCTGTTTACATATCATTAGTGGTAAGAGTTTGGGTGCGGTAGTAAAGAGGGAAGAAAATATAGAATTTATTATCTTCATAACCGCTAATTTTTCCGGCTCAGTCATCTCAGGTAATTCAATTAAATCTTCAATCTGCTTCCCTGCCAAAGTGGACTGAGTTCTTGCCAATTCTGCTTGAATATCTAATATTTGGGGTAATTCGTGAAAAGTACACCCTAATTCTTTTAGTATAGGAAGAACAACTTGAATTGCTTCTAATTCTTTACCTTGTGTGTGGTAGGCTTCGCTTTTAACTTCATAAACTTTCACTTTATCTAGTAAAGTCTTGGCTTGTTGCAGCACCACTGAGACGAAATGATCCATCTGAGCGAAATCTCCACTTAAATAGGCTACTTTGGCTGCTTCTGAGTGGATAGCTAGGATCAGATCGTAATTAGTTTGCCAACTCTCTTCTCCTAGGAGTTTTGTCCCTGCCTTCAAATACTTCAGTGCTGCTTCATAAGCATTTGTTGCTTCGGCTTTTTGAGCCGCCAGTACATTTAATCTAGCAATTTTCTCTCTTTCTTGTTGGTTAGTAATAAGTTGATAACCTAAGTTGAGATGATCTACAATTTTAAAGATATTTTCGGCTAACTCATCTGATTGGGTATTCTCCCATAGTAAGTAACCTATTTTTAAGTGAACAAATAGCTTTTGTTTATGATCCATTAGGCCATAAGCCCCTTGTTGTATGCGATCATGTCCAAATCTATAATCTTGAATTAATAGTTCTTCATCTAATTCTGATAAGGCAATAATTACATTATTATCAATTAATGGTATTAAATTTTTAAAAATCTCATGCTGAGATTTTTCTGAGATTATTGCAATTATCTTTAAGTTAAACTCTGTTCCTATACAAGCTGCCAAACTTAAAATTTCTTGGGTAGATTTAGGCAATTTCTGTATTTGGTTCATCAGAAATTTTACCAGATTCTCACTGCTGCCAATCCTTTCAATCTTTTTGAGATCCCATTGCCAACAGCCTCTCGACTTTTGGAAATCAGTCTCAGTCACATGATAAGGATTGAATACCAGTAATTTTTCTGAGTAGATACTTTTGAGAAATTCATTGACAAAAAAAGGATTGCCCTGTGTTTTTTGCCACACTAATTCTGCTAATGGTTGTACATAATCTTCCTCACTTTTTAGGGTATCTGCAATTAATTTATTAACCTGATTAAGAGTTAGAGGTTTTAAAATAATTTCATTAACTATTGTTCCCTCTCGTTGTAATTTGTTGAGAGTAGTTATTAAGGGGTGAGTGGGGTTAATCTCGTTATCTCGATAAGATCCGATCAGGAACAGATATTCAATATCTTCATCTAGTATTATTAATTCTATTAATTTTAGACTGGCCGAGTCTGCCCATTGTAAATCATCCAAAAAGATCACTAAAGGATGTTCGGAAGAACAGAAGACGCGAATAAAGTTTTTCAAGACTAAATTGAAGCGATTTTGTGTTTCTGTTGCTCCCAATTCTAGTAATTCTGGTTGTTTACCGATAATTAATTCCACTTCAGGGATAAGATCAATAATTACTTGAACATTTCCCCCTAATGCTTTTAAGAGATTTTCCCGCCATCGATTAAGTTGTGTTTTGTCTTCTCCCAAGATTTGTTTGACTAAGTTATTAAAGGCACTGACCACAGCAGAATAGGGAATATTTCGCTGTAATTGGTCAAATTTCCCCGAGATAAAATAGCCCCGTTTTTCAGTGATCGGTTTATAAATTTCTTTGACTAAAATACTTTTGCCTATACCCGAATTTCCTTTAACTATCATCGTAAGTGTCCCAGGGGGTAACGAGAGATGGTCGTTTCAGACATTATTTTAAGGTAATCTACACTAAATTTTAGAGACTGAGTGCTTTTGAAGTGCCTCAAACGCTTTAACTTCGTAGACCCCTTGGACAGTTACACTATCATCAGTTCTGTCTGATATGAGTTAGCTTGTTTTTTGGTGGCAATCCTTTCAAAGGCAGCCAATAAAGCAGCTATTTCTTCTTCTCTACCATAGAGTTTTTGCGGAATTTGAAACTTATTAATCAGATCTTGCGTAGCGAGTGCAAAAGTTTCAATTTTTCCTTGAGTTTCTAATTGTCTGAGACATTCTTCTAAGTCAGCTTTAATCCCATAAGCACTTTGGTATCGTTCTTCAGCCGTTTTCGCCATCAATTTCATCACTAAGTTAGAGAGAAACAGAGGAAGATCCGGATTAATTTCAGCAGGAGATTGGGGTTGTTTCGCTAGATGATAGTGGATTAATTCCATGGCATCATTGGTTTCAAAGGGCAATCTTCCTGTCAGTAATTCATAGAAGGTGACTCCAAGAGAATAAAAATCGGTGCGGTAGTCTAGACTACGATTCATTCTCCCTGTTTGTTCGGGCGAAATATAGGCTAAAGTCCCTTCGAGAACATTAAGACTTTTTAAACTAGGATTTTCCCGTTCCAGTACTGTAGCAATGCCAAAATCGACTATTTTTAGCTGTCCGGTTGTCTGGTTAAAGATGATATTAGCTGGGTTAAGATCTTTGTGGATGATCTTGGCTGCATGAATATTACCTAAATACTCAACTATCTGAATCGCTAGCACAAGGAATTCCTTTAATGATAAAGGTTTTTCCTCTATCCTTTTTTTTAAAGATATACCACCAAAATCTTCTACTATTAGGACTAAAGTTCTATTGTAAGTCTCTAAACCATAAGCTTTGAGCGCTCCCTCAAATTTGAGACTACATATAGTATTATATTCTTGCCTATAGCGAGTCAGTTCTTGAGCACTAGGAAATTCTTTGTTTAGTACTTTAATGATAACAGGCTGCTTGTCTAAGGAACGAATGCCCTTATAGACTTCTGAGTTAAAGCTTTCGTATATCTGGGTAAGAATTTCGTAGCCGGTCAAGATAATCATTAATTATTTACCTCTTTAATGTCCAACAAGCAAGGTCTTCAAGCTATTTTCTTCTGTGCCTTAAATTCGAGAAGAATAATTTCCCTGAAACACAATCTACTAGACCAGAAATTTCGCGCGCAGTCACGGTAAGTGACTGCTATTCCAAATTTAACTCATTATTCCAAACACTCTTTAATAGTAGCTAAAACTGATTGAGCGAGAGCCTCAAGATCATAACCTCCCTCTAAACCAAAGAGAATACGTCTGGTAATTCCTAAACAGTATTTAGTTAAAACTGCATAGTCTTGGGGAAGTAGTTCAATACTAGCAAGAGGATCTGCTAAGTTGGCATCATAGCCAGCACTGACAATAAGCAGATCTGGGCTAAAGTTAGTGAGAAAAGGTACTATCTCTCTCTCAAAAGCTATTTGATATTCTTTTAAAGTGCTGCCTGGAACTAAAGGAATATTGAGAACATTTCTATGCTCTCCCTGGTCAGTCCTTCTTCCTGTCCCTGGATAAGCAGGAAATTGATGTAAGGAAATATAAATAATTTGCGGGTTTTCCTGCACTATTGACTCTGTTCCATTGCCATGATGTACATCCCAGTCCAGAATAGCCACTTTTTTAATTTTAGGCTGTTTAAGGGCATAATAAGCAGCTATAGCCGCATTACTAAACAGACAAAAACCCATCCCTTGATGGGATGTAGCATGGTGTCCAGGTGGTCTCGCTAAAACAAAGGCAGGTTCATTATATTTAATTATTTGGTCTATCCCATCTAACCATGCACTCACTGCCAATAAAGCCACATCATAACTCTCAGGCGAGACTGGAGTATCCCCATCTATTTTTCCTCCTCCTCCCTTGGCTATTGCTTCTACTAGTTGAATATATTTTGACAGGTGGACAGAGTGGAGATGGTCAAGAGTTTTTTGGTCCACAGGTGTCGGAGCCAGCCAAGTCAGCTGATCTGACCATGCGACTTGTTTTAAGGCTTTTACTATAGCACTTAGTCTTTGAGGACTTTCAGGATGGAAAGCACCTGTCTTATGTTTCAGAAAGTCTTCTGAATAGATAATAGGGAACATTTGAAGAAAGTATAGATATTTTCTCTAGAATAACTTATGGCGATTTTATTTAAGTTTTTAATACCTAAGATCCCCCCAAGGGGGCTAGGGGGGATCTACTACTAATGATGATGATGTTCGTGCTTATGGTGGTGGACATGAGCTAGGCTAGGATTGACCGTAACTGCTTCTTGTCCTAATAAGTCAGCAATTAAATTATCTGACCAATCAGCTACCATTTGACAAAACTGCGGATGATCATTGACGCAGGGCATCTGAATATAAGCAGTCTCTGTATTGATATGCTGCAAATGGTGAATAATATGTCCAACATCTAGCAGTGTTTCATGGTTTTCTGTGGCAAAGCCAATCGGCATAAATACCATGGCTTTAACACCCAATTCTAAGAGGTTTTTGGCTGCTAATTCTGCATTGGGCTGTGTCCACTTGATCAAGGGTGTTTGATGGTTTAACCAACCTACAGAGATGAGTGGATAACGAGTTATGAGTTTTTCTCTGACTGCTTCGTAAAGTTTCTGACTCTCATCTATACCTGAGGTAAAGCCTTTAGCTTCATGAGGACAGCCATGATTAAGCAATATAATCCCTATTTGGGAAGGTAGATAGGTTGAAGCTAGTTTTTCTTGGATTGTTTCTTCTACTAGACGACTTACTAAGTCTATGTAAGCAGGTTGGTTATAAAACGAAGGTATATAACGTAACCCCTTAACCCAATGTTCATCTTGTTTCTTGGTTTGGGCTAAAGCTTCATTGACCTGTTCTAGGGCAATCCCACTAGTAAAAATAGAATCTACCACTAGGAGGGGATAGATGAGGATTTTCTCAAAACCTTCTTCTTGGATTTGTGCTAATACTTGTTTAGGTAAAAACGGAGCACAGAAGTTAAAGGCTTTGAAAACGGCTACCCTTTCTCCCCATTTTTCTTGTAAGGCTTTTTCTATACCTTGTCTTTGGCGTTCAAATATTGCATTATGAGGTGAGATGAAGTCATTATGTTGATGTTGCCACTCATGCAAGTCGAAAACAGCTAATATTTTGGCTAGGGGGGGATAAAGCCAAGTGGGGACAGGGGCAAATTTGGCAGTCAGGAGGTTCAATGCTTGTTCATTGTAGTTAGCAAAGTCTTCGTAACTTTCTACCTCTCCATAGCCCATCAATAGGACGGCTACCCGGTCTTTGATTTGACTTGTTGTTACCATAACCCTCTTTTTGACTTTTTTTTGGTTTCTTTAATTCTAATCTATCCCCCTAGGGGGTATGTTGAGCAAAATCTGAGATTCCTTATTTGAGTAATAAGAAAATTTAATCGTCTGATGGCACAAACACAAACAAAACTTAATGTTAAGATTGAATAACGAAATAGTCAAAAATGGCGTCAATTGTGTTGAGTAGTTTACCATTTCCCAATCAAAGTGGAGATCAGCTAGTTAGTAAGGTCGTCACCGGGGCGATAGCTGCTCTTTTTAAGCGAACAGGCAAACTAGAAGCCACGGTCAGAGCGGAGCCTGTGACTAAATTGTTACAAGGCAGCCTAGATAGCTTTGATTTAATAGGGCATGATTTATTGATGTACAACGGATTGCAAATCAAAGCAATGGAAATGTATTTACAAGCAGTTTCTATAGACTTTGGGGCAATTTTTCAAGGACAAGTAAAACTTAAACAACCAACAACAGCGAATATGAGGGTAGTATTAAGCGAAGAAGATTTAGCTAAATCTTTTAACACTCCCTTTATCATAGAAAAGCTAGAGAAATTAGAATACAACCAAGAGAAGCTCAAACTCCAGAATATCTCCATAATTTTTACGCCAGATAACGCACTCCAAATCACAGCCCAAGCTATATTAGGTGAAAATAAACCCCCACTAGAGCTAGATATTACCGCACAGTTGGCGGCTTATGAAAGAAAAAAAATACATTTTACTCAAGTTACCTATCAAGGAGAAGCCGAAGCAATAGAATTGAGTAAAACAGTCGTTGAGTATATAAATAATCTGCTAGATTTAGAGAAATTTGCTCTAGATGGAATTGAACTAAAAGTAGATCGTTTAAGACTACAAAATAAACAAATCATCTTTTATGGCATGGCTCAAATCAATCATTTCCCCCAACGAAAAAAAACTAACTAACTATAAATAGCTTGATGCAGATTCCGCATAGCCTAGAGACTATATTATCATAGTATCTAGGCTTATGTCTTAGCGTATACAAAGTGACAGAGGAATAATCTTTTTAATAAAGGGAAATAGTAAGAAGCCTAAAAATTCATCGCCCAGAGGGAAAAATGGTACAAGCAGTCAACCAAGAAGAAAAGACAACACAGAATAAATTCGAGAAATTGAAAGCCGAAAAAGACGGCTTAAAAATCCAAGATGAGCTAGAACATTTTGCCCAGATCGGTTGGGAAGCAATGGACAAGAACGATCTAGAACATCGTCTGAAATGGCTAGGAATTTTTTATCGTCCTGTTACTCCAGGTCAATTTATGATGCGTCTGAGGATTCCCAATGGCATTCTCAATAGTAAACAAATGCGGGTTTTGGGGGAGGTTATACAACGTTATGGGGAAGATGGCAAGGCAGATATTACCACGAGACAGAACCTTCAGTTAAGAGGAATTCGGCTAGAAGATGTACCAGAAATCTTTGCTCGCTTGAAAGAGGTCAATCTAACATCTGTACAATCAGGGATGGACAATGTACGCAACATCACAGGTTCTCCTATGGCTGGAATAGATGCACATGAGCTAATAGACACTCGTGAATTAGTGCAAAAGGTTCAAGACATGATTACCAATCAAGGAGAAGGAAACCCCGAATTTACTAACCTACCGCGGAAATTTAACATAGCGATAGAGGGAGGAAGAGACAATTCCGTTCATGCAGAAATCAATGATCTAGCTTTTGTGCCAGCCTACAAAAATAGTCAACTAGGGTTCAATGTCTTAGTAGGTGGCTTTTTTTCCGCTAAACGCATAGAGTCCGCCATTGAGCTAGATGCTTGGGTACCCCCGAATGAAAAAGTAGTTGAGCTATGTAGAGCTATTTTAACCGTTTACCGAGATCATGGACCGCGCTCTAACCGTCAAAAATCCCGCCTCATGTGGTTGATAGATGAATGGAAAATAGAAAAATTTCGCTCTGAAGTAGAAAAGGAGCTAGGCTATTCTCTAGAAACTGCAGCTGAAAAAGACGAAATAGATTGGGAAAAAAGAGACCATATAGGGATCTACCCGCAAAAACAACCAGGACTGAACTACATTGGATTGAATGTCCCTGTCGGGAGAATGTTTGCTGAAGATATGTTGGACTTAGCACGTATTGCTGAGGTCTATGGGAGTGGAGAAATTCGTCTCACTGTGGAACAGAACCTGATTATTCCCAATGTTGAGAGTGAAAATTTAGAACTTTTACAAGCTGAACCTCTATTATCTAAATTCCGCCTAGCACCGGCCCCTTTAACTAGATATTTAGTATCTTGTACAGGATCGCAATTCTGTAACTTTGCTCTAGCGGAAACGAAAAACCGCGCTCTCTCTATAGCCAAAGAATTAGAACGAGAATTAGACTTACCTAATCCTGTCAGAATTCATTGGACTGGTTGTCCCAACTCTTGTGGACAACCCCAAGTGGCTGACATTGGTTTGATGGGTACTAAAGTGCGCAAAAATGGCCAGACCGTAGAAGGAGTAGACCTGTACATGGGCGGCAAAGTAGGCAAAGAAGCTCAACTAGGAACTTGTGTACGAAAAGGCATTCCTGTAGAAGACTTAGTACCTGTTTTACGTCAAATTTTACTAGATAACTTTGCTGCGACCCCAAAAACGGTCCAAGTGTAAAGTTTTAAAAAGATGTGAGAAATAAGGTTTCAGATGCAGTGTATAAAGATAAACGGAGGGCAGAAATGAGATTACTGATTCCATGTAACTCAAATAACCCTGTCTGGCGATTTATTAAACAAGTGTAAAGTTTTTTAAACTTTCTGAGAAAAAAAAGCAAACTTCTCGGAAAAGAATGAGACAATAAGCTTGGCTCTGATAAAAAGACAGAAACGATCGCTGTTTAACAAAGACCCAACTCTAAAAGATAGGAGATAACACAAATGGCATATGATGCATTCACCAAAGTTGTAGCTCAATTTGACGCTCGTGGAGAGTTTTTGGGCTCATCTGAATTCGACGCTCTCAATAAAGTTGTTGCTGAGAGCAACAAACGTATTGATTCAGTAAACCGCATCACAGGCAGTTCTTCTGCTATCGTTGCTAATGCAGCTCGTGAACTTTTTGCTGAACAGCCTCAATTAATCCAACCAGGTGGCAACGCTTATACTCACCGTCGTTTGGCTGCTTGCTTACGTGACATGGAAATCATTTTGCGTTATGTGACATATGCTGCTTTCACTGGGGATTCTAGCATTCTCAATGATCGTTGCTTAAACGGTTTACGCGAAACATATGTAGCTTTAGGCGTACCTGGTGCTTCTGTGGCTGCTGGCGTAAGAAAAATGAAAGATGCTTCTCTAGCTATCATTAACGATCGCAATGGTATCACTCCTGGTGACTGTAGTGCAATTGCTTCAGAAATCGCTAGCTATTTTGATCAAGCTGCTGCTGCTGTAGCTTAGTAAGTAACCGTTTAAAACACATAGAGAACTTAGAAAACAATCGGGAGATACCAAAATTATGTCTAAAACCCCCTTAACCGAAGCTGTGTCCGTAGCCGATTCTCAAGGTCGTTTCTTGAGCAGCACCGAATTACAAATTGCTTTTGGTCGTTACCGTCAAGCTGCTAGCGGCTTAGAAGCTGCTAAAGCCTTAACTGGTAATGCTCAAAACCTGATCAATGGTGCAACCCAAGCAGTTTACAAAAAGTTCCCTTATACCACTCAAACTCAAGGCAATAACTACGCTGCTGATCAACGTGGTAAGGATAAATGTTCTCGTGACGTTGGCTACTACCTACGTATCATCACCTACGCTTTAGTAGCTGGTGGAACAGGCCCTATCGATGAGTATTTACTCGCTGGACTAGAAGAAGTTAACCGCACATTCGAGTTATCTCCTAGCTGGTATGTTGAAGCTCTCAGATATATCAAAGCTAATCATGGCTTAAGTGGAGATGGTCGTGATGAAGCTAACTCCTACATTGACTATGTAATCAACGCTTTAAGCTAGTCTTGATCAAGTCAATTTGATGTAATTTCTTAGACCTGGAAAAGCAAGCGGTTGTTAGCAATTAGAGTTGGCAATCGTTAGCAGTTCCAGGTCGTGTTATTTTAGGAGGCAGAGGGCAGGAGGCAAGAAAGAAGTAAGAGATAAGAGGAAAAAACTTATATGCAGGAAGAAGGCGCCCCTCTCACAGTTGAGCAAGCAATCAGTAATCTTCAGCAAACAGAAGATCCCAGCCTACGCTACTATGCAGCATGGTGGTTAGGAAAGTTTAGAGTAAAAGAACAAGCAGCCATAGAAGCGCTTCTAGAGGCTTTAAAAGATGAAACCCACCGCTCTCCTGATGGTGGTTATCCCTTACAGAGAAATGCAGCTAAAGCTTTAGGAAAATTAGAAAATCTGCAAGCAGTTCCGCCACTAATTAACTGTCTCTCTTCACCAGATTACTATGTGCGAGAATCTGCAGCTCAAGCTCTAGAAATGTTAGGGGATTCTAGAGCAATACCCCATCTATTAAAACTCTTAGAAGGGGGGTTAGAAAATGCTGTTTACGTGGAGGGGAAACCCCATTTAAGACAGCCAGTGGAAGCCATAATAGAGGCTTTAGGGACTTTAAAGGCAACAGAGTCCATAGAAGAAATAAAGCCCTTCTTAAACCATGAAATCCCGAAAATCCGGTATGCAGCCTCCCGCGCACTCTATCAACTAACCCAAAATCCTCTTTATGGAGAACAGTTAATCAGAGGTTTAGAAGTCGAAGATCTACAACTACGCCGCTCTGTTTTGATGGACTTAGGCGCTATAGGTTATTTTCCAGCAGCTTCAGCTATTGCCAATACCTTAGCAGAAAACAGCCTTAAATTAATCTCTCTCAAAGGTTTACTAGAAGCAGAACTGAAAAAAAATACTCCCCAAGAAAAGCTTTCGCCAGAGAGTATTAAAATATTAGATTTGATGGATAGTCTTTTGTAGGGAACTCTCTTGGGCGTAGCCGCCTGGAGGGTACAGGGTGTGGGTTTACCTCATATCGACCAGTTTTACCTCCATCTTCTCTTGACCTATATGGAGTTTTCTAAACTTTAGGTGGGTAAAAAAATAACTAGTTAGAATGAAGGTCCCCGCAGTGCGGTTGGGGTGCCTGTTCAGAATGTAAATGCCCAGCTTATCAAGGAAATACAAATATTTGTGATAATTGTGGACATAATTATGGGGCTGAACATATATAAGAAAATTCAAGCCATCATTCTGAAGATGACTTGAATACTTCATATTGTTAGTGGTACAGGTAGAAAGATCTTGGGGATCTGACGCCTAAGGTGCTAAAGCATGACCTCTCAAAAGAGAGCCAATTGTTTTAGCTGTAATTTTCATTTGAATCAAAGGATTAGCAGGTACTACAGTCTTATAAAGATAGCTATCAAAAGTTAGTTTTTGTACATCTTTATCAGCACACATTTCTACAAAGGCTTCTCGGCTGGCATCTGAGCGATAAAAGACCCTTTGTAGCAGGTCTAAGACCAGATAGGTCATACCATATCTTCTATCCCAACGTTGCAGGTAGAGCTTGAGATCAGCTTCTGTAGGGATGCGTTGCCCATTATTAGAAGTTTCCACAATAGCCTCAGCACACATCCGGGCACTCTTGGCGGCAAAATAAATGCCCTCTCCAGAAGATTTGGTCACAGTTCCTGCGGCATCTCCAACTAGAGCCACTCTACCCACTACACGACGAGGACGAGGATGTTCAGGAATAGGATGAGCCTCAACTTTAATGATTTGTCCTCCTTCTAACTTAGCGGCTGCTCTTTCCCTGATCCCAGCTTGTAATTCCTGAATGCGGGACTTGTTCACCTTCATTGTCCCTGTTCCCACGGCTACATGGTCATATTTAGGGAAAATCCAAGCATAAAAATCAGGTGATACATCTTTGCCAACATACATTTCGGCTAGGTTTTCATAGTAAGCCATTTTATCTTCAGGTAGACGAATGCGTTCTTGGAAAGCTATCGCATAGTTATATTCCCCTGCATCAATAGCTTTAGCTATGCGAGAGTTAGCTCCATCTGCGCCAATTACTACATCTACAGAGAGTGTTTTCTTCTCTCCTTTACTGGGACTATCTGTGAAATCAGCATAGTGTAGAATATATGGATCTTTATCTGTCTTGGGAATTTCTAATTCAAAGACAGTGCCATTAATTAATTTAGCACCTAGTTTAGCGGCTCTATTTCTCAGGAAACTATCGAGAACTTCTCGGCGGCACATACCTATATACTCATCAGGACTATCTAGACCTAGATCTACCTCTATGTTAGAAGGTGAGATCATTTTCATTTTTCTGACTTGTCGGTCGATGATTTCTGGTGGTAATTCAAATTCACTCACCATACAGAGGGGAATGGCACCGCCACAAGGTTTAGCATAGTCTAATTTCCGTTCAAAAAGGTATGTTTCAATACCTGCTTTTGCCAAAGTTTCTGCAGCCGATGAGCCAGCAGGTCCAGAACCAACAACAGCAACTCTTAACACTAAACTTTTCTCCTAATATTTTTTTATTCTAGGCTACGAGTCGTATAGTAACACGCACTTCTAGACTCACGCACCTCAATTTCTCAACTTTACCTAAACTTGCAATAGAGATTTACAACTGAGTAACGAAACTTAGCATTAGGCTTTAACATTTTGCTCAGCTAGAGCTTTTAATCTATTGTAAAAAGGGGAACCGTCTATTACAGGAATAAACTGACCAATACAAAGTTGCTTGACCTGGACTGGCTTCTCCTCCTTGATTTCTTTTTCAGGTTCTGGGATCACTGAAGATGTCAAGAGGTTGACAGATAATTGTTCTGAAATTGTACCGGTAATCAAAGACTCAAATTCTTCATTAAAGTGGCAGGTAGGATTACGACGTCGTAACCAAAGTTTTAAAATCTGTTCAACAGAGACAATCTTGTAGCGTCCCTGATGGAGCGCTTCTAATACAGCCAGATAAATCCAGTTGTTAGGGTATTGTTCCAGCCATGCACTGACTAAAGAATCAGGCGATAAACCCTCTAAATCAAAGCCATAACGATACATCAAGGCAATCAGTTGTTCGCAGTAGGTAGATGTGAATTTGCTTTCTTTCATAAAAATAATTTATAACAGATGGTAGGGGAGCTAGGCAGCTTGGGGGAGGTTTTTTCCTGAATGATAGTGCAAAGTTTCGGTAGACAAATGAGAGACTGTCACAAAGTTAAATATAGATTCAAACGCTAATAAGTTAGTCTAAAGATGAAGAAATTCCCTTTTAAGGTTATCTCAATGTGAGGAGTGAGTATGAAAAAAATCAATTATCTGATCACAGCTATTATTTTAACTTTCACTCTAACTTTATATGCTAGACACTCATCGACAACTTCTTTCAACCAGCCCATTAAATCAAGTCAACAGACGGAACAGCTTTTACCTTCCTTTGTCAAAAAATTGAACTCGCAAGCAAATCGCAGGAGTTTAACTAGTTTAGAGAGTCTCTTAGCCTATATTGTAGATATTGGGAAGTAAGCAGAAGGAATTCATAGTGTATTATATAGGTTTACTTGGACTGGGAACTGTCGGCACGGGAACCGTTAAGATTCTTTTGCACCCATCGGGAAGAAATCCTCTCGTTGGGGAGATGGTGATTAAAAGGGTTGGTGTACGTTCTTTGGATAAACCTAGAAACATCCAACTCCCTAAAGAGCTCTTAACTTGCGATCTTGAGTCGATAGTTACTGATCCCCAGATCAGTATTGTTGTAGAACTTCTAGGCGGTTTAGAACCTGCTCGTTCTTTGATTCTCCAAGCCATTAAAGCAGGAAAGCACGTTGTCACTGCTAATAAAGCGGTGATCGCCCGTTACCGAGAGGAAATCTATACGGCAGCCCAAGAAGCAGGAGTCTATGTCTTAATAGAGGGGGCTGTTGGGGGTGGGATTCCGATCATTAAACCGCTTAAACAGTCTCTTGGTAGTAATCGTATTCAATCTATCATTGGTATTGTCAACGGGACTACTAACTATATCTTGACTCAGATGACTAATTTTGGTGCCGATTTTGCTGCTGTTTTAGCAAAAGCACAAGAACTCGGTTATGCGGAAGCTGATCCTAGTGCAGATGTAGATGGACTAGATGCTGCTGATAAAATTAGTATTTTGGCTTCTTTAGGCTTTGGTGGACTTATTAAACGGGAAGATGTCTATGCTGAAGGTATTAGGCAAGTCAATAGCGCTGATATTAGTTATGCCCAGCGTCTCGGTTATGTTATTAAATTATTAGCTATCGCTAAGGGTAATGCGGGGGAAGAATCTGATCACTTGGAGTTGAGAGTCCATCCTACTCTGGTCCCTCAATCTCATCCTCTGGCTAATATTCAGGGAGTGAATAACGCCATTATGGTGGAAGGTGATCCCCTAGGACAGGTTATGTTTTATGGACCTGGAGCGGGTTCTGGCCCGACAGCTAGCGCAGTTGTCTCAGATATTATGAATATTGTGGCTATTCTCAAAAGTAGTGGGACCGGAGCGGCTCTTGATCCTCTCTTAAGTCGTACTCATCAACACTATTGTAAAATTACCCCCATTGAAGAGATAGCCAGTAGCTTTTATACTCGCTTTATTACCTCAGACCTGCCTGGGGTCATTGGACAGATTGGGACTTGTTTTGGGGAAAAACAAGTTAGTTTACAATCTCTGGTGCAAATAGGTTTGCAGGAGGAACAAGCTGAGATTGTGGTAGTTACCCACAATGTACAAGAAAAGTTCTTTCGTCAAGCTTTAGAGGCTATTAGTCGTCTGGAAGCGATTAAAAACATTCCCAGTGTTTTAAGGGTTTTATAAACTTTACATAACTTCATTAAGTCCTTTAAAGATACCTTACAAAAGGTATCTTTTCTCATAATTTCTCAGAATGTGATGTCGTTCATACAATAAGATCAGATTAAAGATTCACAATTTATAAATAGGGATCAACAGAAAATTATGAGAATCGCCAAACAACCCCAATTCATACAAACAATTCTCTGGACTTCTTCGATAGCCATAATGAGTGCCGGGATCATTTTATTAATGACCCAAATGGCTCCTCATTAAATCTTTAATTATTAACCGAAGCGACCACTGATATAGTCTTGGGTTGTTGTTTCTTTGGGGTTATGGAAGATATTTTTAGTCTCGTCATACTCAACTAGACAACCTACCTTAGCCCCTTTCGGTGTCGCTTCAGCATTAAAGAAGGCTGTGCGATCAGATACTCTGAGAGCTTGTTGCATATTATGAGTAACCATGACAATGGTGTACTGTTGCTTTAACTCATGGATCAGTTCTTCAACTTTCAAGGTAGAGATGGGATCTAGGGCAGCACAAGGTTCATCCATCAAAATAACTTCTGGTCGGATAGCAATAGTACGAGCAATACAAAGACGTTGCTGTTGACCACCTGAGAGCGCTAGTCCACTTTGTTTGAGTTTATCCTTGACATCCTCCCAAAGAGAGGCTTTTTTCAAGGAAGTTTCCACTAGCTCATCCATATTACCTTGATAGCCATTGATTCTTGCCCCAAAAGCAATATTCTCATAAATAGACTTAGGAAAAGGATTAGGCTTTTGAAAGACCATCCCTATACGACAGCGTAGACGCACAGGATCTACAGTAGGGGCGTAGATATCATCGCCATCAAAACGGACTTTGCCTTCCACTCTAGCGCTAGAAACGAGGTCATTCATGCGGTTAAAACAGCGCAGCACGGTACTTTTACCACAACCAGATGGTCCAATAAAAGCCACCACATCATTTGCGGCAATCTTGATGTAGACTTCGCGTACAGCCAGATGAGAACCATAGTAAACATTGAGCTTTTCTGTCTCTAAAACTGTGTCCTGAGCTTGCTGAGGTTTTCTATCTTGGATATATTCTTTGTTCATAATTTAAGTTACTCCTTAGCCAAAACGGCCAGAAACATAATCTTGTGTTATTTTTTCCCGCGGACTCCCAAAAATTACTTTGGTATCATCATACTCACAGAGATAACCTATTTTGCCACCCTTGTCTTTGGTGACTTCAGCATTGAAAAAAGCCGTATAGTCAGCTACCCGCGTAGCCTGCTGCATGTTATGTGTGACTATAATAATCGTGTAATTTTCCTTCAGTTCTCGCATCAGTTCTTCTACCTTAACAGTAGAAATAGGGTCTAAAGCGGAACAAGGTTCATCCATTAAAACTATTTCTGGTTGTGCAGCAATAGTTCTAGCGATACAGAGACGTTGTTGTTGTCCACCTGAGAGGGAAAAGCCACTGGCTTTGAGTTTATCTTTAACCTCATCCCAGAGAGCAGCCCGACGTAGGGAAGTTTCTACTAATTCATCCATATTGCCCTGATATTTATTAATCCTTGCACCATAGGCTACGTTATCATAAATAGATTTTGGGAAAGGATTGGCTTTTTGAAATACCATCCCGATTCTTTTTCTGACTTCTATGGAGTCTATATCTTTAGCATAGAGATTAGTCCCATGATAGGTAACTGCTCCTTCTAGACGAAAGACCTCAATCAAGTCATTGAGACGGTTAAAACAGCGTAAAACGGTACTTTTACCGCAACCAGATGGTCCGATGAAAGCTGTTACTTTATTTTTCGGAATATCTAAATAGAGATCACGTACGGCGCGATAAGATCCATAAAAGATATTGACATTTTCGGCTTTTAAAATGGGATCAATGACCTGCATAATTACTCCTTTAGTAAGTTTTTTGACGAGTAGCCCAACGTGCTAAAACACTGGTCAATAGCACCATAAAGACTAAAATGAGTGAACCTGCCCAAGCTAATTGATTTTGTGCCTCATAGGGTACGGTGGCAAAGTTGTAGACACTCACTGCTAGTGTAGAGATGGGTTTGAAGATTCCATCAGGCCAGAAATTAGAGTTAAGGGCTGTAAATATTAAGGGTGCTGTTTCTCCTGCGGCTCTAGCAATAGCTAGGGTAATCCCAGTTAAGATAGCTGGTATAGCTGCAGGAAGTACTATCTTGAGAACGGTTTGGTAGTTATAGGCTCCTATGCCCAAAGCTGCCCACCGCACTTCTTGGGGGACTATCTGGAGGGCTTCATCTGTTGTTTTAATAATTGTCGGTAACATCAACACAGCTAGAGCTACTCCTCCTACTATAGCTGAGAAGCTAAATATCTTGGTTGAGATAAAAAGACCGTAGGCAAAGATCCCTGCAATGATCGAAGGCACTCCACTTAAAACATTAGTGCAAAAACGAACTGCTTTAGCTATTTGGTTATTGCCACTGAACTCTGAAAGATAGACAGCTGCTAAAACTCCAATTGGGACAGCAATGGCTACGGCGATAGCTACTACAATCAAAGTTCCTAAGATAGCATTACCTAAGCCCCCTTCTGATAATCCTGGTGGAGGGGGTAACTCCGTAAAGAGGGAGTGGTTTATGCGGCTAAAGCCTTGAACTAGAACAAAAGCCAGCACTAGAAAGAGGGGAATCAAGGTTAAAGCTAGACATGCTCCAGCTAAACCTGTCATTAAACTACCAAATAAAGCGCTGGGGCTAGTGGGGCGCTTTTTCAGATTGAGGGCTAAATTTGTATCGCTCATAACATTTTTTAATTATATTTGGCTTTTACTTGACTGACAATGCGATCAGCTAAGACATTTACAATGAGAGTGAGTATCATTAGTACCAACCCTGCATACATCAAGGCGGAGACTTGTAACCCACTCGCTTCGGCAAACTGACTCGCTAAGAGAGAGGAGATAGTATTGGCAGGAGCCAAGATAGAGGAACTAACATTGTTAGCGTTGCCAATCAACATAGTTACTGCCATGGTTTCCCCCATAGCACGACCTAGTCCTAGCATAATTCCACCGACAATGCCACTAAAAGCTGCTGGTATTAAGACTCTAAAGATAGTTTCCCAACGAGTTGCACCTAGTCCTAGAGAAGCTTGACGCAGTTCAGGTGGTAAAGATGCTAGAGAATCCCGCGAAATAGCTGTGATAATCGGTAAGACCATGATTGCCAAAATAATACCTGCAGGTAACATTCCCTGATTCCCGGTAGGAGGAGTATTAAAGAGAGGAAACCAACTAAAATTAGCATTGAGCCATGTGGCAAGTGGTACAAAAACTTGATTTGAGATATTCAGTCCCCAAAGTCCATAGACTACACTTGGAACTGCTGCTAATAACTCAACTAAAAACGTTAGGACTGTCCGAATCTTCTTGGGGATGAAGTTTTCACTCAAGAACAGGGCAGTTCCTATCCCTAAAGGAACTGCAATAACTAAGGCAATGATAGCACTAACTATTGTTCCATAGATTACAGGCCAAGCTCCATAGACATTTTCAACTGGATTCCATTTATTGGAAAAAAGAAAGCCTATATTAAATTTACTAATAGCAGGTAGTGCTTCTAGAAAAATGACTGCTGCTATCGCCACTAGAATTAATCCAATCCCGATAGCGAAGGCGCGAGTTAAGCCAAAGAAGACTCCATCTAATGTTTTTTCAGAATCAGAGCGCTTACCCATCTGAGTTGGGGCATTTGGTGATGAGGATGTCATAATGCAAAAATAATTCCTATCTGACAGTTATTTTGTATTCAGGACTGATAACATCAGCAGCGGCGGCTACTTTTTCTCTAACTTCTTTCGGGAGAGGGATGTAACCTAATACTTCGCTCTGTTTTTGACCCTCATTGATAGCATAGTCAATCATTGCTTCTACGGCTAAAGCTTTCTGTGGGTTGTCGTATTTTTTATACACTAAGAGCCAAGTGTAAGTAACAAAAGGATAAGCTGCTTCACCATCTGGGTTGGTAATGAAAGCGCGTAGGTTAGGTGGTAATTTTACTGCTGCCAATGTTGCTGCACCTGTTTGAGGAGTAGCTTCGATAAATTTACCTGCTTTATTGCCTAAAGCGGCAAAGCTGACTTTATTTTGGTGAGCATAGCCGTACTCAACATAACCAATAGCACCTTGGTTCTGTTTAATACTGGCTGTTACTCCATCGTTTCCTTTAGCGCCGATGAATTTACCATGTGGCCATTGTACACTTTTACCAGCGCCTACTTTAGTTTTCCATTCTGGACTCATGGCACTCAGGTTTTCTGTAAATACAGATGTAGTTCCACTTCCATCGGCTCTATGTACAACTGTGATGGGGAGATCTGGTAATTTTACCCCTGGATTATCTTTAGCAATTTTAGGATCATTCCATTTAGTAATCTTACCTAAGAAGATATCTACATAGGTTGGTTGAGAAAGCTGTAACTTAGCTACTCCAGGTAAGTTGTAAGCCAGAACGATACTTCCTGCAGTTACAGGTAATAGAAGTACTCCTTTGCTTACTTTGGCTATTTCCGCATCTTTCATGGCTACATCACTTCCTGCAAAGTCTACAGTTCCTTTGACAAACTGTTCTACTCCAGCCCCACTTCCAGTTCCTTGATAGTTGACTTGAAGATTAGGAACTTTTCTACTGAGCAGAACAAACCAGTTTTGATAGAGGGGAGCGGGGAAGGTTGCTCCTTGACCAGTCAATTGTACTTTATCTTTTAAAGGTACTGACATAGTACTAGTAGACCCTGTTTTAGTATCCGTAGCTCCTGTTTGGGTACTGGTAGATGTTGTGCTTGTTTGTGTACCAGATGAGCAGGCAGCTAAACTTATCGTTAGTGCTGACATCGTCAATACTAATATTTTATTCTTAAACCGCATAAAGCTTTTCTTTCAGTTAATTTATCTTGACTGCCAAGATTGTACGATAAAAATTCCGCCAATAGGTAAAGGGAAGGTTAAGAAACGTTCAAAATATCCTTTTTTTGCCCAAATTACTTATAAAACATGATTAATCGAACATTTTTTTTCTAATTTAAGCTCTAATAAAGAACGGTTTTTTATTGCACTAAATGTCTATGGAATTACTGTTATTTTTAGCAGACTCCCTCCTCCCTTATTAAGGGGAAGATCCGGAGGAGGGAGAGATACTACTTTAAATAGTAGAAAAAAACTAACATGGGATGGCCATAATTCAAGAGTTAGCTTTATCTAACGGTGATTTTGAATTCAGGACTGATAGCATCAGCAGCGGCGGCTACTTTTTCTCTAACTTCTTTAGGTAGAGGAATGTAACCTAATACTTCGCTCTGTTTTTGACCCTCATTGATAGCATAGTCAATCATTGCTTCTACGGCTAAAGCTTTCTGTGGGTTGTCGTATTTTTTATACACTAAGAGCCAAGTGTAAGTAACAAAAGGATAGGCTGCTTCACCATCTGGGTTGAGAATAAAGGCGCGTAGGTTAGGTGGTAATTGTACTGCTGCCAATGTTGCTGCACCTGTTTGAGGAGTAGCTTCGACAAATTTACCTGCTTTATTGCCTAAAACCGCAAAGCTGACTTTATTTTGTTTAGCATAGCCATATTCAACATAACCAATAGCACCTGAGTTATTTTTAATACTGGCTGTTACTCCATCGTTTCCTTTAGCGCCGATGAATTTACCTTGTGGCCATTGTACACTTTTACCAGCACCTACTTTAGTTTTCCATTCTGGACTCATCGCAGCAAGGTTTTCTGTAAAGACTGCAGTTGTCCCACTTCCATCGGCTCTATGTACAACTGTAATGGGTAGATCTGGTAAAGTGACACCAGGATTATCTTTAGCAATTTTAGGATCATTCCATTTGGTAATCTTACCGAGGAAGATATCTATAAAGGTTGGTTGAGAAAGTTGTAACTTAGGTACTCCAGGTAGGTTGTAAGCCAGAACTATACTGCCTGCTGTTACAGGTAGTAAAATTACTCCTTTAGAGACTTTGGCGATTTCCTCATCTTTCATGGCTACATCACTCCCTGCAAAGTCTACAGTTCCTTTGATAAACTGTTCTACTCCAGCCCCACTTCCAGTTCCTTGATAGTTCACTTGAAGATTAGGAATTTTTCTATTGAGTAGAACAAACCAGTTTTGATAGAGGGGAGCTGGGAAAGTTGCCCCTTGACCGGTCAATTGTACTTTGCCGGGTAAATTTACTGTTTGAGCAATAGTAAAGCTCGGTTTTACTTCAGATGTACCTAAGAAAGCAGACAAAGCTGATTTTTGACTGGCTAAGGCCGCTAAACCCACGGTGACTGCAGATAGTGTAACTGCTACTGATTTTTTTTCAAATGGCATAAAGCTTTTTTTAAGTTAATTGTTGACTCCCAAGATTTTATGATAAAAATTTCGCTAGTAGGTTAAGTTTAAGTTAAGAGTTGTTTAAATTCTCCTTTTTTGACTGAATTTACCTAATTCCTTAGTAATTCTTTTACTCTTGCGGCCGTAGCGGGGGCTAAAAGAACACCATTGCGATAATGTCCTGTAGCTAAGATAATATTATTGTATCCTGCTAGCTTCTCAATAATTGGTGCAGATCTTCCTAGAGGACGGGGACGTTGACCCGACCAAGTTTTAATAATAGTAGCTTGGGCTAAACAGGGATAAAAAGAGATGGCACCTTCTAGAACTTGTTGCAATAATTGACTATTAGCTTCTACTTGGTTGTGAGTATCGGGATATTCTACCGTTGCCCCAACCCAATATTCTCCTCCACCTAAGGGGACTATATGAATATCTTCTCCTGTAATAACAGGCTGAAAGTCTGTATCGGGCTTTTGTTCTAATCGTAACTGGAGTGCTTGTCCTAACACAGGTTGCATGGGAAGATTTTGGGCTAAATCTGTTGTTAAGGATACTGAACCTAAACCAGCAGCGATAACTAGATAATCGCACTGTTTTTCTTCCCCTGCTACAACAAGTCCTTTACAGTACTTAAGTTCACCTTCAATAACTAAACGAGAAATTTTCTGCCCCAAATAGAGGTTAACTCCATTGACTGAAGCGGCTTCTAAAAGCACCTCAGTCAGTTCACTTGGATTAATTTGCCAATCAGCAGGGGAATAAATACCCGCAACTAAGTCTTTATGTGCAATGTTGGGACATTTCTGAGTTAATTGTTGATTGTCCCATATTTCTAATGTCCAGCCTTGGGATTGACGAATTTTCTGTAGCTCTTGCCATTTACTGAGAGATTCTAGAGAGAAGCAAAGATGCACTAAACCTTGTGAGTTATGAGAGATAGATCTCTGAGTGAGATATTCTAATTCAGATATCAGACTAGGATAGCGCTTGAGACTTTTTTCCCGCAAGTCCCAAGCTCTCCCGCTTTTTTTTTGACTGCTGATGCCAACTAAAACCCCTAGAGCTGCTTTTGTCGAGCCCTCAATGCCTCTCTTTTCTTCGAATAGGGAGACAGTGAGTTCAGGGTTTTTACTGAGTTCATAGGCGATTGTTGCTCCAACTATACCCCCGCCAATAATTGCAATATGAGTCATAAGTTTAGGGAGATAGGGAGATAGGGGGTCCTAGAGAGTTAAAGACAAAATTCTTTAACGGGAGTATGTATTCCTATATCTATTAGTTTTTGACGATCCTTAACAGGATGCCAAGATAGTTCCTTTTGGGCTTTAGAAGAATCAAATATTGCTCCAAAAGTGCGACCTTCCCAGTCAGCCATACTAGGAAACACAACATAAGGATCACGTCCAATTGATTTAATAAGCCACTTAATCAATGCTTCCGAGTAGTGGGATGAACTAGAGGTGGGAATGCGTTTTATTTTAATTCCAGCTTGACGCTCAAATTCATCTAGATATTCATTAGCCGTAATACATGGCTCACTAGTCAGATTATATGATTCTCCTTCAATTCCAGCTACTTTAATAGCCTGTACCATTGCATCTGCTACATCATCAACTAGAACTATCGGGAGTGGGTTATTGCCATCGCCCCAAAGACGACAGACTGAGTTATAAGGCCAAGCAGCAATTCCCCAATGATAAGGATTCCCTCCTGAGCCTAAGACAACACCAGGGCGGAAGATTACGAGTGGAAATCCTTTTTCTTTATACAGTACGTTCAGCAATTTTTCACTTTCTGCTTTAGCCTTAGCGTAGGGTGCTGTTCTGAGTAGGTCTTGGTTTAGTGTTGTTTCCTCTGTAATCTTAATGGCATCTTTACCTGCATAGTAAATGGCGATCGATGAAGCGTAGAAAAATTTCTTCACTCCATGTTTTAGAGAGAGTTCTGCTAGTTTTAGCGTTGGTTCAACATCAGATTTTTGATAATCAGCCCAAGTTTTTCCGTTACCTCTTGCTAAATGATAGACATATTCAATTCCTTCTAAACTAGCGTCAACAGATTCAGCATTAGTAAAATCTCCTTTAAATAGTTCTACACCGAGTTTTACTAGTTCATCTGGGCAACTTTTGGGATTTCTGATCATTAAACGAACGCCATACCCTTCTTGACGGAGACGACGCACTAGGCTTTTTCCAATAAATCCTGTTCCCCCAATTACTAACACATTTGACGCGGGTTGCTCTTGTTGGATAATCTCAGTGGTTAGAGGTTTGTCGAAGGGCGGTAATTCTACTTTTTGGGCAATCAATTCTCCCAAGGCTACTCCAGCTTTTCCCAATGTTGGTGAAACTCGATGATCTAGCTGAGATTTCCGAGTCTGATAGAAACTTTCAACTGTTCGAGCAATACTTTCTTCATAGGGCTTATATTTTTTCGTTAGACGTACTTTACCTAAAAGAAAATCTGTTAATGTTCCTGTTGCTTGTTTGATGGAATCTAGTCCAGTATTTACTACAGTTAGATAACGATCTATATCCAATAGATAGGGGGTATGTTCTTGACATGTATAAATGTTGTTCTCGAAGTCAACTTTGGCTAAGGCATTAGTTCCCCTAACTTTTATATAGTGTTCTGGATAACCATCAATAAACGAAAAACCTAGACGGATGACAGTTTTTTCTTTAATCCCTCGTATTTCCCAATGACGATAAAATTCTAGTCCTCCAGGTAAATCGACCCTATCGATAGCTTCAACTGTAATTGAGTCAGGTTCTCCCACCAGATCTAGTAGATGGACGAAGGAATGGGGACATACTTCAAATAGGATATTTTTCGGGTTTTGTAACATCCAAGAGCCATAAGGACCTCCTTTAATCTGTCCGAGTTCCTTATTCCACATAATATCAATCTGATCAATTTTTCCCAAGCGTCCGTTTTTGAGATCTTTGACCAGTTTTTCATACACTGGATAATAGAGGAAATTATGACTAACACCGATCACTCTCCCTTTGGAATTTGCTCTTTCGATTAGATCTTGACAGTCACTTACCTGATGACAAAGAGGTTTCTCAATAAACGCATCGACTCCTGCTTCGATTATTTGACAACCATTTTGATAATGAATATGAGGCGGTGTTAATATATGAATTACATCTAGTTTTTCTTTTTCTAGCATTTCTTTTAAATTGCCATAAGCTGCTGGTATTCCTTTAGCTTTGGCATACTTTTCGGCTAGAGAATACTGCACATCACAAACTGCTTTGATTTCCACTTGTGGCAGACGCTTTAATGCTTTTAGATGAAAGTCTGCTATGTAGCCCGCTCCTAGTAGCGCTACAACAATAGGGGTTTCTCCTTTATTCATTGTTTCTCCTGTTATTTTTTTATAAATCATTTTCTACATTCAAAAAACTTTAACTAGCTGCTCTAGCTGTTTTATACTCAATTATTGTATGTTGTTTCTTGTTTAGAAGATCCCAGTAAAATCTTATAGTTCCCAACACTGCAGGGAACGCTGATAAACTACAGGATATTCCCCAGGCTAAACTATCTTTCCAGGTGAATCCCTGTTTATGAGATTGGTAAATTACTTTGATGGCTGTTAGAGGATAGCGGAGAAAAAGTAATAGGGATAGTCCATGACTAACAACTACCAAGGCTATGGCTATTACAGGAACGATCATTCCCCAGAGCCAAGTTCTGCGTAATTCTTTGAGGAACTTCTGTTCGGGACTCTTGCCATGTAGATAGGCAACTTGAGCAAAGCCATAACCAGATCTTTTCGCTCTTTGCCACCATTGTTTAGCATTGTGCATATTAGCATCATGTATTACACGGATACCGGCTAGACGTACTATTTTGCCTCCTGTTTGACGCAGTCGGATACTTACTTCATCATCTTCGGCTGCAATCACCTTCTCATTGTAACCTCCTATTGCCGCTAAAGTTTCTGCTCTAATCATTACATCCCCCCCAAAATTCAAGATCTCTCCTATCTTGCCCATCTGCCATTCCACATTACATATTCTGTTGTAAACACTTTTTTCGGGATAACGTTCTTCCCTAAAGCCACAAACAGCGACAACATCTGGGTTTTCTTCTATTGTCTTAGCGGTAGAAGAAAGCCAGCCTTCTAACATTTCACAGTCCCCATCCAGAAACTGTACGGCTATTACTTCAGGATGGTTTTCTCTTAATTTAGTAAAGCCAGCATTGCGAGCACGGGCTGCTGTGAAGGGCGTTGATAGATCTAAATTTACTACCTCAACCCCTAATTCCTGCGCTTTTTCACAACTTCCATCACTAGAGCCTGAGTCAACATAAATAATTGGTATTTTTTCGCAGTTTTGCCTTAGTAAAGATTTTAAACAATTTACTAATCTTTCTCCTTCGTTTCTCCCTATTACTACTACTCCAATAGGTATCATAAAACCTCTTTAAAAATAAGAAAAATGACCAGGTTAATTAACAGAAAGGCTTAGAGAGCAAAATTTTTTAGTCCTTTAGTACCGCAATGCTAAATAATTCTCTTACTCAATATACAATATTTTATTCATGCGGGGCTAAAAAGAGAATGAGGTAAAAATCTCACTCTCTTGGTCATTTTAACTAGGTAGCAACTTTAGATAAGCATCAAAGTCTTGAATAGCTTGCTGATAACGATCAGCAACAGCAGGGGCATTGCGCTCTTTAGCTGCTGCATCAATTCTTTCAAAATTATTGAAAAGACTCTTCGCTAATTCATTGGCTCTAGCTTGATCTTTAGGTAGTAAACTAGCCGAAAGATTATTGATGTCCTGACGTAAACGTCCAAGAGGACCATGAATAAGTGTTCTAGTATCCACCCAATTCTTTTGAGAGATCAAGTTGCCTAGTTTATCGAGTTGCTCTCTGTACTCTTTTACTGGAGTAGCAATAACTTGAAGTTGTTCAATTTTCTCAGGCGTATAGACAGTGGGGATTTGGGTAGCAGGTGCGCTACTACAGCTAACTAGTAGGCTAGTTATTATGACTAAAACCAAGGAAATAACAGTACGAAAAGTCCGAATCATTAAATTATCGCTCTCTATAACTTCACCAATTTTTAACTTACCAAAAATGTGTTATCTTTCTAATTTGTTAAAAATAATTAAGCAAATTCTGCTTTTATTGTTTTTCTTAGGTAGTGGAACTAAGGTCGCTTTTTCGGCTGATCAAGTAGTTCTTAAATACGGAATAGGACAAGAATCAATACCTGTCAAGGATCTAAGAATGTTAGTGGATTCTGGAGAAGCCTCCAGTAAATTACAAGGTTATTTACAGTTAGCCAACCGTCAACCTAAAGACTTACAAAAAGTTCTCAATCAGCCTCTAACTGTTGACCCGATTTTGTTGTCTAAGTTTCTTCATAGTTTTTTGGGTGAGTTATTTTTAGATGAAGTGAGTCAAGTTATTCATACACCTCAAATAAAAGCGAGTCGAGAGTCCTTGCGCGGTGCCTTGGTAACTTCAGCACTCACTGATGGGAAGATTAGCCTAATAAAAATTCTAGAATTGTATCCTACTCCTTGGGTAGAGGTAGAAGGGGATCGCTTAGTAGAACTATCTGGATTTTTACAAAAGACTCTCAGGAGGTAAGCTAAAACGCATCTAAGATCGGTTTTAGTAGGGGGTAGGGTGTGGCTTTCAAGGGTAGGTTTTTAAAAATTGGGTGTAGTGCAGACAAGGAGGACAAGGTAGGAAAGTGGACAAGGAAGAAAAACAGTATAATATTCGCTTTTTAACAGTACAAATTAAGAAAAAAGCCGATTTTTTAATAGAACAATCTTCCAAGTCTTCCAAGTTTCCCAAGTCTCCCAAGTCTTGTCAACACCAGAATGTAAAATATCTACCCTTGAAAGGTAGGGTGTGGGGAAGTCTTCGCCCTAAATCTCAGTCTTTCTGCTCAAATGTTACATAATATTAAGGAGATAAGTTATAAACAACAATCTATGAATAGCGAAGAGGCAAAAACTTGGTATTGGAGAGGATTTCCGATTCAATACCAAGTCAGTGGAGAGAGCGGACCTGCAGTTATTTTAGTACATGGTTTTGGGGCTTGTTGGCAGCATTGGCGCAAAAACCTCCCCTTTTTAGGACAAAATTGTCGCTGTTACGCAGTAGATCTGATTGGTTTTGGCAAGTCAGCTAAACCCAAACCTCAAGCAGAAATAGAATATACTTTTGAAACATGGGCAGCAGAAATTATTGATTTCGCTAAAGAGATTGTAGGAGAAGAGGTCTTTTTAGTTGGTAACTCTATTGGTGCCATTGTCGTATTGCAAGCAGCAGTTACCAGTCCTGAATTATGCCGAGGAATAGTAATTTTAAACTGTTCTCTACGTTTATTACATGAAAGCAAAAGAAGCTCTTTACCTTGGTATCGTCAGATCGGAACTGATCTTCTTCAGCAAGTACTAGGTAATAGGACGATTGGCTATTTCTTTTTTGCCCAATTAGCTAAACCGAAAGTCATCCGCAATATTCTTGAACAAGCTTACCATAGAGAAGAAGCCGTAACAGATGAGTTAGTAGATCTTCTCTATCAACCCGCTTTAGAAGAGGGCGCAGCTGATGTTTTTCTGGCTTTTACCCGCTATTCCTCAGGTCCAATAGCTGAAACACTGTTACCTCTTTTAACTTGTCCTACAGTAATTTTTTGGGGCGACAAAGATCCCTGGGAACCAATAGAATTAGGGAGAGAATTGGGAAACTATTCTACAGTAGAAGACTTCATTCCCCTAGAAGGAGTGGGACATTGTCCACAAGATGAAGCCCCTGACCTTGTCAATCCTCTTCTGTTAAACTGGATTCTTGCACATTAAGCTAAAACGCATTCTACAGCAGTTTGAGACCATATAAGCTTGCTTAACCAAGGGGCGAGGCGCCAAGAGCCCCGCATGGTTGAGCGCATTTTATCTAGGCTTCATTTGATAGTAATTTGCTGTAATAATTTTTGCATAACACTTGCTAAGTTCTTAAGCTTGACTGGTTTAGAGAGGTACTCATTAGCTCCTGCCTCAAGACAACGTTCTCGATCTCCGACCATTGCTAATGCAGTTAGCGCAATGATAGGCACATTCACCAAATTAGCATCAGAACGGATCTGACGTATTGCCTTTAGTCCATCCATCCTAGGCATTTGAACATCCATGATAATTAAATCTGGTTGTTCCAAACGAGCTAAAGCAACCGCTTCTTGTCCATTTTTAGCAATGATAAAATTATAGCCCATGGCTTTTAAATAACTTTGAGTAGCTAAAAGATTATCTTCATTGTCATCTGCTAACAAAATTAAGTGATTGATGTTAGATCCTGTCGTCTGAGGAGCCAACTCTGACTCCTGAGTTTTTACAACCATCTCCTTGAGAGGGGTAGCTAGCTCAACACAGGGCAGATCTATAGTAAAACAACTACCTACTCCTAATTGACTGGTCAGACCTACCTGTCCGCCGTGTAGTTCAACGATCTGCTTGACTAAAGCTAGTCCTAAACCGGTTCCTGTATATTGACGACTCAAAGTACTGTCAATTTGAACAAAGGGTTGAAATAGTTTTTTAATATTCTCAAGAGCAATGCCTATACCTGTATCTATTACAGAAATACGCAAATAATTTCCCTCAGGTAACTGCGACACTGCTAAGATAATTTTTCCGTTTTCTAGGGTAAATTTCACGGCATTGGTAAGTAAGTTAATCAATACTTGCCGGATACGGCGTTCATCAACCAATAAATTAGGCAGGCCAGGAGAGATTATAGTCTCTAACTGGATGCGTTTTTTGACGCACTGTTCTTTGATAAAGGCTATGCTGGAAGAGCACAGAGTCGTAACAGCAACAGAAGTAATGTCTAACTCACTCTGACCTGCTTCAATTTTAGCGACATCGAGAATATCATCAATCAGTGATAGTAGGTGAGAAGCACTCTTCTCAACGGTGCTCAAGGCTTGGAGTTGTTGCTCATTGACGAGTCCAAAGATATCGTCTTGCAGTCCCTCAGTCATCCCTAGAATGGCATTGAGAGGGGTACGAAGTTCGTGACTCATGTTTGCTAGAAATTCATCTTTGAGTCGGGTAGCACGGACTATCTCTTGGTTAGAAAGAGCGAGTTGTTGATTGGTTTCCTTAAGTTGCTGCTGTTCTTGATGTAATTGTTCAAAGAGATTAGCTTGCTTAATAGCAATTGCTAATTGATTGGCAATTTGTTGTAGAAGTTCCGCTTCAGACTCTTGCCATTGCCTTTTTTCTTGACAAGCATGGACAACCAAAACTCCCCAAAGTTTATTAGTTCCAGAAGAAGCGACCCAACGAGTGGTAATGGGAGCTTTTACCTCTTGTAGAATAGGGGCAACAATTTTAGACTTAATTTGTCCTATGAGCGAGTATGGTATTAGGCAATCAGTCCAGATATCATCCATGACATCAGGAACAATGCGAGGTTTACCTTGCCAATAGTACTCAAGAATATCTTGATGCCATACTTCATTTTCCCAAAAGAGATCTTTAAGTTTTGGTAACATAATAGATACAGCTTCTTCGACAATTTGGCTTCTACCATCGGGAAATAGTTGAAATACGATCACACGATCAGAATTTAGAACATTCTTAGTCTGTTCAGTAACAATTTTCAGAATTTCTTGGATATTTAGCGAATCTCGAATACTTTGTACAATTGCTCCTAAGATTTCTTGTTGCTGCAATTGGAAGGCAATAGTTGCCTGATCCTCTTTTTGCTCAGTAATATCGAAGTTGACTCCAATCATACTTTTGGGATTGCCTTGATTATCTTTTATCACAAGTCCATATGCTTTAATAAAGCGTATGTTGCCATCAGGACGTACAATCCTAAATTCAGGCTCGTATTCTTGCTTTCCCAATAAAGCTGACTGTAAACAAATTTCAGTTGAAAGACGATCATCAGGATGCAGTGCGTTTGCCCATACGTTGTAGTCTATATCTAGGTTGATTGCCAGACCATAGACCTTGAACATTTGCTCATCCCATGTGAGCTTATTTGATTCTATATCCCATTCCCAACAGCCGATAGCCCCAGATTTGAGTGCCAAGGAGAGACGATTGGTGAGTCCCTGTAGTTTTTTCTCAGTATCTTGGCGATGAATGATATCTTTTTGAATTTTGTCATAGAGATTAGCCTGTTGAATAGCAATCGCTAACTGATTAGCTATTTGTTGAGTTAAGTTAATCTCAGACTGCTGCCAGTGGCGAATTGAAGAACACTGATGGATACATAGTAAGCCCCATAAATTTTCTCCATGCAGCAATGGTATGACTAGACTAGCCTGTACCTGAAAACGAGCTAAGATATCCCGATGACAATCAGTTAACCCATGGTTATAAATATCATCTACAACAAGAATTCTACCATTGGCATAAAGAGAGGAATAATTTTCACCAAAACAGTGGTCATGGACTGGGACTGCCATTGCTGATGAAAACTCTTCTAAAACGGACTCAGCTACAACTTCACCATCATTAAAATTAGATTCGGGGTAAAACTTAAAAATACAAACTCGATCTGCTTGCAGGAATTGACGAATTTCCTCAGAAGCTGTTATAAAAATGGTCTGGATATCTAGAGATTGACGAATTCTTGCGGTAACTTGTCGCACCAAGGCTTCTTGTTGTACTTGGATATGAATAATTTGCTCAGTCTGTTTGCGCTTAGTTATATCTTCAACAAAGATTATAATCCCCCCCACTTCTCCAGTATTTAGGCGCCAAGGCTGAATTTCCCATTTCGACCATTGGATTGACCCATCTGCCATGATAAAACTATCTTCATCTGCTTTTATAGTATTACCTGCTAACGCTTGTTGATGAACTTGTCGCCAACTTTCAGGAAGATTAGGAAAGAGTTCATAATCAGACTGTCCTATTACTGCTTCAATAGAACCAAGTTGATAAGTATTTACCCAGCTTTGGCTGACAGCAATGTATTTCATATTGCGATCAAACATAGCAATATTAAAAGTAGCAGAATTAACAAAAGAACTAAACTTCTGTGAAACTTCATCCAAGGCTATTTCTGTTATTTTGCGATCGCTAATGTCTAATGTGATCCCCACCATTTGTACAGCTTGACCAGTAGCATTATAAACACTATGACCTTTACTCAGTAGCCAATGGATGTTGCCATCTGGATGAATTATTCGGTATTGTTCGTTATACAATTGCCGGTTGGAGAGAGCAAAAGAAACTGCTGCTTCCAGTCTCTCTATATCTTCTGGATGGACGCAGTCACGCCAGTTAGTATAGCTAGGCGATACTTCTTGTCGGTTCAAACCCAATAAATTAAACAGATTGTCACTCCAAATAAGTTCACCTGTTACTAAATCCCATTTCCAACTAGCGGTGCCAGTTAATTCTAGAGCGAGTCGATTTTGTTCCTCATATTGACGTAACAAAATTTCGGTTTGTTTAGGAATATCTCTAATCACCATCAGGTTTAATAGCTTGCCTTCTACTAACAAGGCAGATAGCGTCACATCAATATCAATAACGCTGCCATTTTTTTTGTAGTCTTGCCACTTTTCCAGGTGCTGTTCTCCGTTAATCAGGGACTTATTAATCTGATGTAGCAAGGATAAATCAAGGGAACGATGAAGATCCCAGAGCCTCATCTGCAATAATTCTTCTCTGGAGTAGTCATAGTGATTGATGGCCGCTTGATTTACTTCTAGAAAGGCTCCTGTATCTGGATCAAAAAAACACATCGGATTTGAATTAGTTTCAAATGCCATACGATAGAGTTCGTCACGTACAGACAATTTATCTTTCTGTTGCTCTTTACCCTGATGGGACAATTCTTCAAAAAAGTGATTCATCATATAGTATTTTAGTAGAAGTTAGTAGAAGGCAAAAGTTGTTTTTTTTTGTTATAAAAATAAGTATAAGCTGAAAGACTCTTAATCTGGTAAATAATATTTATATATTAGTTAGAGGATCTCTGCTTTTTTTGCCATTTTTCTGATCTCGAATTGACGATATCATTTTTAAGTATCGTACAATAATAATACTTAGTATATATAAAGTACAATAGAGCATGAATTACACTGATTCCAGAATAAAGATTCTTGTGTTAGACGATTCAGAAGTAGACAGAGCTACTTATGTTCGTTATATGCAATCTGATCCTGATCAGGTTTATGATGTGATTGAAGCAGAAACTTTGGAAGAGGGACTAGAAAAGTGGAGAACCGAACAACCCAATATTGTCCTACTAGATATAGTTTTGCCTGATACCGAAGATGGTTTAAAATTTTTAGAAATAATTGGTGAGGGGAGCTTAGAAAAGAAATTTCCCGTAGTTGTAATGACTGGACAAGGAAGTGAACGTATTGCAGTAAGGGCAATGAAACTAGGGGCGGCAGACTTTCTAGTAAAGGGAGATATAACGGCACTCTCACTTAATAACACCATCAAGCAGATACATACTGAAAATATTCTGACTTTTGAGTTACTGAAAGCGCAGCAACGAGAATCTTTAATAGCTGAAATAGCGCTTCGCATTCAACAATGTTTTAGTTTAGAAGAAGTGTTGAACACGACAGTTCAAGAAGTGCGAAATTTTCTCAATGCCGATCGGGTATTAATTTATCAATTCGATTCAAATATGATGGGGACTATTGTTGCAGAGGCAATCATACCTCCTCATCAACCCACCATTAATAGGCAAGTTGTTGATACTTATTTTCAGAAAAATTGGGGGGAGGGAGCCTTAAAGGGCAACATTTTTTGTGCCCCCGATATTTATACTGCCAACTTAACAGATTGTCATATTAAATTGTTAGAACAGTTTGAGGTAAGAGCAAATCTGGTGGCACCAATTCTTATCTTTGATAATAAGCAACCCATATGGGGTTTACTAATAGCTCATCAGTGTTCAGGTCCTCGCAACTGGCAAGAGGTAGATGTACAATTGTTGAAGAGATTATCAATACACTTAGCGATCTCCATTCAACAAGGAGAACTATATAAAAATATTCAAACCATTAATAACTCTTTAGAGCAAAGAATCCAAGAACGCACCAAAGAATTACAAATCCAAGCGGAAATCTTAGCCCAGGTTCATGATGGGGTAGTTTCTACAGACCCAAATGGCATTATTCTAAGTTGGAATCCTGGAGTAGAAAAAATTTACGGCTATACAGCATCGGAGATGATAGGACAGAATATCGGTGTCTTATATGAAGATCCTATACAACTTCAAAAAGAAGTTATTGAACTCTTATTAGTAAATGAGGGCCATGAAGTTGAGGTTCTTACTCGTTCTAAATCAGGAAAGTTAATATATGTTAACTTACGTCTTTCTGTTATGCGAGATGAGTATGGTAATATAATTCGTCTAATTGGTTGCTTAAACGATATTACCGCCCGTAAACAAGCAGAACAAGAACTGCGGTTACTTAATCAAAATTTTCAGAAAGTATCTAATCGTCTTGCTTTAGCGCTTAAATCTGCTGCTATGGGTTGTTGGGAATGGGATATTGTTAATAAAACCAAAGTTTGGGACGATCGGATGTATGAACTTTATGATTTGCCAAAAAATGCTGAAGTTCCCTTAACTATTGGGAGTTGGGCAAAAATTTTACATCCTGAGGATCTGAGAGCCTCCCAAAAATTACTCCAAAAAGCCTTCTTGGGAGAAGCAGAGTACAATATCGAGTTTCGTGTAATACACTCTGACCGAAGCATCCACTTTATTAAAGCCTATGGAGTAGTGATTCGAGATTCTCAGGGAAATCCCACAAAAATGATTGGAATCAACTTTGATATTACAGAGCGCAAACGGGCTGAAGAGTTGTTAAAAGAAAGAGAACGATTTATTCAACAAATTGCCGACTCTTCTCCAAATGTATTATATGTATATAATATAAAAGAACGAAAGAATACCTATATCAACCGAGAGGTTTTCAATGCTTTAGGATACAGTGCAGCAGAAGTTCAGGCAGCGGGGAGCCAATGGTTGCCTTCTGTAATACATCCTGATGATCTAGTCTCAGTTTCTGCTCATTTTGAAAAATTGCAGATGGCTCAAGATGGCGAGATTTATGTAAATCAATATCGCTTAAGACACGCTAATGGTGAATGGCGATATTTTTATAGTCGAGATTTAGTATTTAGTCGTGATCAGGACGGACAAGTGCTACTAATTATTGGTACGGCTCAGGATATTACTGAACTTAAACTTACGGAAAAAGAACTAATAAGAACCAATAATGAATTAGCACGTGCCACTAGGCTGAAAGATGAATTTCTGGCAAATATGAGTCACGAATTACGAACTCCTCTTAATGTTATTTTAGGAATGTCGGAATCTCTTCAAGAAGAATCAATTGGTTTATTGAATGAAAGACAACGTAGAGGCTTAAAACTTGTTGAAAAAAGTGGCTCTCATCTTTTACAATTGATCAACGACATTCTGGATGTATCTAAAATAGAAGCTGGAATGATTGAATTGAAATGTAAGTCGATATCAGTAAATAATCTCTGTCAATCCAGTTTGACATTTATTAAAGAACAAGCATTACGAAAAAATATCCAACTTATAGTTATAGTTCCTCCTAATTTACCTAACATCTTAGTGGATGAACTGCGCATTCTTCAGGTTTTAATTAATCTACTCAATAATGCTGTTAAATTTACTCCAGAAGGCGGAAAGATTACTTTAGAGGCTACTCAACTTGCTCCCGAATTCATCACTATTGATTCTTTACCGAAACAATTTATACAAATTGCCGTAATTGATACTGGTATAGGTATTGAAGCAGAAAATATACCCAAACTCTTTAAACCTTTTGTTCAAATAGATAACGCTTTAAACCGTACAAATAATGGGACAGGTTTAGGATTGGTATTAGTTAAGCAAATAGTAGAATTACATGGTGGTGAAGTGAATCTGACCAGTGAATTAGGGAGAGGAAGTTGTTTTACAATTAAGTTACCATGTGTTGCTGGTTCTCACCTTTTATTTGAAACAAAAAGAAAAGATCCAGAATTATCTATTGCCAAACAAGAATCTTCTTCTGATAGTATAAAAAACGAAAATTATTTAATTTTGTTAGTAGAAGATAATGAAAGTAATGTTATTCTACTTTCTGAATATCTAGAATCACTAAACTATCGCATTATGTTGGCAAATAATGGTGAAGAAGCAATAAATATAACCAACATTCATCGTCCTGATTTAATTTTAATGGATATCCAAATGCCAAGAATAGATGGATTAGAGGCAATAAAACAGATTCGTCTAAATCCTAATTTGAGCAATGTTCCAATTATTGCAATAACTGCTTTAGCCATGACGGGAGACCGTGAACGTTGTTTAGCAGCAGGGGCAAATGAATATATTTCCAAGCCAATTAAATTAAAACAACTGAGAATTACAATTGAACAATTTCTACAGAATGTTTACTCCAATGCGAGGTCTTAATACTTTAAATGTAGCAAAAGAAACCCTTACAGCAAATTCTAATCTCTATCAGAATCTCCGCAGTCCCTCTAGGACGTTCCCGCCAGTGGGTGGGATACAAATGAAGCCCAGATAAAATGCGCTTTGGCCCTTTGCGGGGCGGTAGCCCCAATATATGGGTTTTGTGTTATATTTGGTCTCAAATTGTTGTAATAAGTTCCTTAATTGTTGAGAAAATTTGATTTACTAAGTATAAATACTAAAATATGGCGTACAAAAAAGCTAATAAGACTGAAACAGTTAACTTAACTAATTGTGATCTTGAACCTATTCATATTCCTGGTGCAATTCAACCTCATGGTCTTTTAATCCTCATTTCGAAATCTAATTGGCTGATTAAAGGAATTAGCAAGAATTTATATGACTTGATTAAAATTAATTATCAAGAGTTGTTAGGTGAACCATTAACATCCTTGTTGACCCCAGAAGATATTACAGCTATTCAACATTGTTTAGATAAAGATTTTGAACAGGTTAATCCTCTGAAAATTTTGTTATTAGTTCAGGGGGGAAAAATTAGGTTTGATGGAATTGTTCATTGTTTAGAATCAAATCAAATAATTTTAGAATTAGAACCTTGTCAAACACAAGATGAGCAAAATTTCTTTAAATTTTATCAGTCAACTAAGAGAATACTAACTGAAATACAAAAAGCTGGTAATCTTAGTGAATTATGTACTTTGATTGTCAAGGAAGTCAGAAGAGTAACTAGTTTTGACAGGGTAATGATTTATCAATTTGATTCCACAGGAGCAGGAACAATCATTGCAGAAGAAAAACTAGATCAAATGGAATCTTACTTAGGATTACATTATCCTGATTCTGATATTCCTAAACAAGCAAAACATCTTTATACAGTTAATATATTACGATTAATTCCCCAAGTCGATTATCAAAAAGCGGAAATAATTACTGAAACTGATGAAATTCTTGATTTAAGTTTTAGTGTATTGCGTAGCGTTTCTCCTATTCATATTGAGTATCTCAAAAATATGGGTGTAGAAGCTTCTATGTCAATTTCAATCATTATAGAAGGAAGACTTTGGGGGTTAATTGTTTGTCATCATAATACGTCTCTTTTTGTTCCCTATGAAATTAGAAGTATTTGTGAATTTATTGGACAGATAATGTCGCTGGAGATAGTCACAAAAGAAGCCAATGAGGATTTAGATTATAAGATACGCTTAAAGTCATTACAGATTCAATTTATTAATGATCTATCTAAGGTCGAGAATTTTATAGATGGGTTACAAACAGAAAATTTATTAGCCATAGTAAATGCTCAAGGGGCTGTAATCTATAATAAAGACAATGTGATTACTGTAGGGCAAACACCTCCTGAATCAGAATTATATGATTTAATTGATTGGTTAGGCAAAGAAATTAAGGAAAATATATTTGTTACTGATAGTCTGCCAAAAATATATCCAAAAGCCGAGTCCTTTAAAAATGTCGCTAGTGGTTTACTTGCTCTTTGTATTAGTAGTACAAAATCTATATATATTATGGTTCCGACCTGAAAAATTACAACAGGTAAATTGGGCAGGAAATACTGATAAACCCAAAAGGGTCGAAGAAGATGGAAGTCTGACTATTTTTCCACGAAAGTCATTTGAGTTATGGAAAGAAACCGTTAAACTCACATCATTACCTTGGAAACAATGCGAAATTGAAGCAACTCTTGAAATTAAAAGTACAATTATAGAGATCATTTTTAAAAAAGCTGATGAACTTGCAGCTATTAACTTAGAATTAGAACGCAATAATAGTGAACTAGATGCTTTTGCCTACATAACATCTCACGATTTAAAGGAACCCCTGAGAGGCATTCATAATTATTCAACATTTTTGTTAGAAGATTATAAGGATATTATAAATGCTGAAGGAGTTTCTAAACTAGAAACATTGATCAAATTAACTAAGCGTATGGAAGATTTGATTAACTCCTTGCTGCATTTTTCTCGTCTTGGCCGTCAAGGATTAAAATTAAATTTTATTAATCTAAATGAAATCTTAACAAATATTACTCAGATATTAACAATTAGTCAAAAAATAGACCAAATAGACATTAGAATACCAAAAACTTTACCTACAATTTTAGGGGATGAAAATTTGATTGAAGAAGTATTAATTAATTTAATTAGTAATGCTTTAAAGTATAATGATAATACTCATAAATGGGTTGAAGTTGGTTTCTTAGAATCTCAAGAAGAAAAACCATCCTTTTGGACATTCTATGTTAAAGATAATGGTATTGGAATCAAAGAAAATCATCTAGATATTATTTTTCGTATATTTAAACGATTACATACATCACATAAATATCAAGGAGGAACAGGAATAGGTTTAACAATAGTTAAGAAAATTATAGAATTGCATGGTGGTAAAGTTTGGGTACAATCTATCTATGGTCAAGGGAGTACATTTTATTTTACTATACCAATTGCAGGGTAAAAGTACTATCTTTAAAAAGATTGATAGAGATCTTAGGAGAGCTAGGGTGTATTTATGCACTTACATTTGGACTGCCTAGGCGATCTACGGGGAACCAAAGAAACAGAAAAATATAATATGTACCGAACCATACCATTAATTTATAAAATTGATATAAGTTTAAAAAAGTTGATTTATGCCATTAAAAAGTACTAACAGTACGGAAAAACTAATATTAGTAGTCGAAGATAGCAATGAAGACTTTGAAACATTTAATCGAATAATGAAAAGTCTAGAGTTAAACTATACAATTTATCGAGCATGTAATGGGGAAGAGGCATTAGAATATTTGTATGATTCAACTCTAGGTGCAAATAAGAAAAAAAGTACTCGTCCTTCTCTTATTTTGATGGATCTTAATCTTCCTGGTACCGATGGGCGAGATGTTATCCAACAGATTAAACAGAATGATATTCTCAAAACAATTCCTATTATTGTTATGACAACTTCTGATAGTCCACAAGATATTCAAAATTGCTATTATAATGGGGCAAACAGTTATATCATTAAACCTATGGGAGTAGAAAGATTTAAAAAATTAATACAAAGTTTATTTTATTATTGGTTTAATTGCAATATTTTGCCATGAGTTGAAATTGAGCCTCAAGAAGCTCAAACAAGCTTTGCCAACTTAAAGGTAAAATAGATAGTATTATAGCTATTTCCCCTACATGAGTTCAGAAAAACTAATTCAACTAGCGCTAGAAGCTGGAGCAACCGATGCCGAAGTCTATCAAGTAGAGTCTATCTCACATCCTGTCGCCTTTCAATCTAACCGGCTCAAACAAGTAGAGTCATCACAGTCAGAAGGGATAGCTTTACGTCTTTGGCGGCAAGGTTCACCAGGGGTAGCCGTTGCTTATGGAGAGTTTGACCCAACTCAACTAGTAGAAAAGGCCATAGCTTTATCCCATTTAACTCCACCTGAAGAAGTAGAATTAACCTCAGGACGCATAGAACATTATCCTTTTTCTGGTCCAGAATTTGCTATTAAAACGCTCTTAGAAGAGGGTAAAAAGTCTATTGAACTCATTACTCAAGCTTACCCAGATGTTATCTGTAATGCTAATTTAGAGTGGGAGAAAGAAAAGAGCCGCTTAATTAATTCGCGTGGCTTAGACTGTGAATATAGTGACTATTCCTTCAGCTATATGTTAGGAGTAGAATGGGTTCGTTCAGATGATTTTTTAGGGATCTATGATGGAGAATCAACACATCATCAGATAGATACTACACCTGTTATTAAAAATATCCTGCAACGTTTACAATGGGCAGAGAATAATAGTTCTTCTCCGGTCGGAAAATTCCCGATTCTGTTTACTCCTAATGCTGCTACTCTGCTCTGGGAAACTGTAGCTACAGCTTTAAATACTAAGTATATTGTAGAAGATTCTTCGCCTTGGAGTGCTCGTTTACAAGAGTCGGTTATGTCAGAAAAATTAACCCTCTGGCAAGATCCTACAAGAGAACCTCATTGGTGTCCTTTTGATGATGAAGGAGTTCCTACTAGAAAGATAGAATTTATTACTAAAGGCGTATTACAAGAATTTTATAGTGATCTTAAAAGAGCCAAAAAACTCCAAATACCCAGTAGTGGTAATGGTTTTAGAGCTAGTCTAGGATCTTATCCTAGTCCTGATTTAGTCAATCTTTTAATAGCACCTCATCAAGGTAATTTGAGTGAGTTAATTGCTAGTTTAGACCGTGCTATTTTAGTTGAACAAGTCTTAGGACAAGAACCCGATATATCCGGAGATTTTTCTGTCAATATCGATCTAGGTTTTTATATAGAAAAAGGCGAGATTAAAGGCAGAATAAAAGACACGATGATAGCAGGCAATGTCTATACGGCCTTAAAAGAAGTAATTGCTTTAGGGGGTGATAACCGTTGGATAGGATCATGTTATACACCCTCTCTTGTTCTCGATAGCCTCTCTGTAATCGGTTAACTAGCTTACTAATTGCAGTTTTTCTTTATAAGATTCTATGATTTGACGTAAATGTTCTCCTTCAATCGTTTCTTGCTCTACTAGTAAATCAACTAAATAATCCATCAGAGGACGATTATTTTCCAGAATTTTGCGAGCTTGATTATAACACTGCTTAATTAAAGAACGGATTTGTATATCTATCGATGCGGCTATTTCTTCTGAATATTCGCGATTGCTATTATCATAGCCCAGATAGGAATTGTTATCCTGTTCTAAAGCCACAAGTCCTAGATCACTCATCCCGAAACGGGTGACCATTTTACGCACTATCGAGGTGACTTTTTCTATATCACTTGCAGCCCCGTTGTCCATTTCATCTGCGCCAAAGACTACTTCTTCAGCTGCTCTGCCACCTAGAGTGGAAGTGACCATAGCCAGTAAATCTGCCCTGCTTTCTAGTCCATATTCCTCGTTGGGTGTATACCATGTTATACCTAGTGCTCTGCCTCTAGGTAGTATAGTTACTTTTTCTACTGGAAGATGTCCTGGACATAGACTACCTACTAAAGCATGGCCAATTTCATGGTAGGCGGTCATCCGCTTATTTTTACTATCTACTAGAGCTGTTCCTTCCATCCCCGCGACAACTCGATCTATGGCATCATTTATTTCAGCCATAGTAATTGCTTCTTTTCTTCTTCTGCCAGTCAAGATGGCTGCTTCATTAAGTAGGTTAGCTAAGTCTGCTCCTGTAAAGCCTAGTGTGCGTCTAGCTATTATTTCTAAAGAGACTGTGGGGTCTATTTTTTTATTGCGAGCGTGAACTTCTAAGATTTCTCTTCTACCATTAAAGTCTGGATAATCTACTGTTACTTGTCTATCGAAGCGACCAGGACGCAACAGTGCTATATCTAATACATCAGGTCGGTTTGTAGCAGCAATGACGATAATTCCTGTATTTCCCTCAAAACCATCCATTTCTGTCAACATTTGGTTGAGGGTCTGTTCTCTCTCGTCATTTCCTCCACCATAACCTACCCCTCTTTGGCGACCTACTGCGTCTATTTCGTCTATAAAAATCAGACAGGGGGCATTTTCTTTCGCTTTCTTAAAGAGATCTCTTACTCGGGAAGCTCCTACCCCGACAAACATCTCCACAAATTCCGAGCCAGAAATACTGAAAAATGGTACACCAGCTTCGCCGGCAATAGCTTTAGCTAAGAGTGTTTTTCCTGTTCCAGGTGGCCCTATCAGAAGAACCCCTTTGGGAATTTTTGCCCCAACGGCTGTAAATTTTTCGGGATGTTTCAGGAAGGTGATGACCTCTTCTAGTTCTTCTTTGGCTTCATCAATCCCTGCTACATCTTTAAAGCAAATACCCGTTTTGGCTTCTATTTGAAATCTGGCCTTAGATTTGGCAAAGTTCATGGCTTGGCCTGAAGCATTGGCTGAACGTTTTACAATCACTAGCAGAAAACTCAACAGCACTAGCAAGAATAATAAATTGCTTAATAGACTGTATATAGCAGCATTATCGGCTGGACGGCGGATCTCAAAGTCTATATTTTTACTTCTGAGTCTACTAATTAATTCTGGATTGCGTTCAAAAAGAGTAACTGTCTTTGGTGTTGTAGGTTCTCCTTTGAGCGTTACTATTGCTTTTTCATTCGATTCGTCTATCTGTACTTTAACAACTTGTTCTCGGTTGATTTCTTGAATCAGTTCACTGTAGGTCAGATTGGCTGTTCCTGGTTTAGCATGTACTTCTAATGCCGTTAGGACTGTTTGAAAAAGTACACAAACAGACAGTATTGTCAGTCGAAGGTTTTTTCTCTTTATTGTAGGTTTACTCACTGTTAACCAGGAAGGTATTTTCATCTGATTCTTAGCTTTCTTTAACTAGATCTATTTTTTCATTGTAACTGCCCTAACTCTAGAATGGTAGGGGTTAGGGCTTAGCTGTTCTGAATCGCTTCTTTTTCAGTATTTTGGTATTAACGTTAAAGTGCTAGTTTCTATTGAGTATGTGCCGACTGGAATACTAGCACTAGGAACAGCACAGATCACACTATTAGAAGGAGCATTAATGATCACAACATTATTGCTGCATTGTGTTTGTCTTAGTCCATAGTTATTTAACAGAGTATAACCTGGAGTCCCTGATTGAACCACCACATATTGTGGTTGATTTGCTGCACTGATGACCGCACCTGTGACCAGACCTGTCACCGTTCCTACCGCAAAGGGACCCCAAAAGCCTCCTCCCCAATAGTTGTTACTGGGATACCAAGGAGCGCCACCATGCCACCCCCAAGCACTCCAACCTCTCGGATTATATCATGAGAACATTAACATCGTTGTGGTAATAGTTCGCTTCATAAGTAGTTAAATGATTTCAACCTAATACTGTGGAATTAGTGTTAATGTACTCTCATCTATATTATATGTGCCGACTGGAATAGTAGCATTAGGAAAAGCACAAATCACGCTATTAGAAGGACCATTAATGATCACAACATTATTGCCGCATTGTGTTTGCGTCAATCCATAGTTACTTAATAGGGTATAGCCTGGAGTCCCTGATTGGACTACCACATATTTTGGTTGATTAGCTGCATTTATCGCCGCACCTGTCACCAGACCTGTCACCGTTCCTACCGCAAAAGGACCCCAAAAGCCTCCTCCCCAATAGTTATTACTGGGATACCAAGGAGATCCACCATGCCAACCCCAAGAATTCCAACCTCTTGGATTATTTATTACTACATTATTACGGTTGAAAGTGTTGCCGATGTTATTCCTGTTAACTCGGTTACTAAAGTTTCGGTCGTTGTTTAAGTTAAAGTTTCTGTTGTTACTATTATTAACAAAGTTGTTTACTTTATCCCTATTGGCTGGATTGTTAGTAAAGTTGTTTACTTTATCCCTATTGGCTGGATTGTTAGTAAAGTTGTTTACTTTATCCCTATTGGCTGGATTATTGATATTTGGTCTGGCAACTCGATTACTGCCATTTCTGTCTCCATTGAGGTTAAAGTTCCCGCCGCCTCCTGGTCTATTAATGGCTTGATTCCCGCCGCCGCCCGGTCTAGCAACAGGTCTGTTAACTCGATTACTACCATTTCTCTCTGTATTGAGGTTAAAGTTTCCCCCGCCTGATGGTCTGTTAGCAGGACGACCTCCGCCTCCACGGTTTCCTCCTCCGCCTGATGGTCTGTTAGCAGGACGACCTCCGCCTCCACGGTTTCCTCCTCCGCCTCCATTTCGTTGACTTATCAGAAGACTCTGTTGTGAAAAATCTGCTTCTTGCTTATTTAGGGAACTAGTTTCCAGTGCTAAAACTGTTGTTGGTATATTCCAAGAGAGCACTAAGATAATCGATGTAAGGGCTTTCATAATAAATTGTAATTAAGGTTTAGCTTCTGATGAGTCTATTTTTCCTGAAATATTGACATAAGTTCCTTTCTGACTCAATATTTCTGCCATCACACTTTTTGGACCGAGAGTAACTTTAGAATCTTTAATTGGTTGTTGCTTAGTTGTTGTGTTCGTAAATACTACTAGCTGCTTAACTAGCATAGCTTCCTTAACCCCATAAGTATCTATAATTACAGTTCCCCCTGTACATACAGCTACTTCACCTTCAGTATGGCAGTCTTTTTTTTGAATCTCTAGAACCTTGCCTTCTTCCCCATCTTTGACATTGAGAATTTCATTGTTACTCAATATCCGTACACCGGGATAGTTAGTAGAATCTCCATTGGGATACTCTACTGTTACTAAGCCTTCTGCCAGAGTTGGGGCTGCTAATGCTAATAATGTGGGAATTGTCAATAATGCAGTTTTACCGATTTTAAACATAGATACTGTTTGTAAGTTTCTTTGACTTAATTATAGTTAATTTTGCAATTAGAAACACTATTTTTTTTCGGCAATATCACGCCTATAATACATTCCCTCAAAACTAATTTTTTTGATTGTTTCATAGGCTTTATTTCTGGCTGTGTTGAAATCTGATCCAACACCTGTTACTCCTAGTACCCTGCCTCCATCCGTTAAGAACTGTTTATCTTTTAAAACAGTTCCAGCTTGAAAAATGAGCGCTTCACTAGTTTCTAATCCTGTAATTAGTTGACCTTTAGTATAATTTCCAGGATAGCCTGCAGAGGCGGCTATGACACAAACTGCACTACCTTGATACCATTCTAAGGGGGGAAATTCTCCTAGTTTTTGTGTAATACATGCCAAAATTAGGTCATCTAAATTTGTCTTTAAAAGTGGTAGAATTACCTGTGTTTCTGGGTCACCAAAGCGACAGTTAAATTCTAATATTTTGGCTATTCCTTCTTCTGAAATCATCAATCCAGCATATAGTACTCCACAGTAATTAATACCTCTTTTTCTCAGTTCTGCTATTGTGGGAACGAAAATTGTCTCTTTTACTTGTTCTTCGAGCTGTGGAGTCAATATGGGTGCAGGACAATAGGCTCCCATGCCACCTGTATTAAGTCCCGTATTTCCTTCACCTATGCGTTTATGGTCTTGTGCAGGCAATAACAGACGAAAATCTCGACCATCTGTGACAGCTAAAACGGAAACTTCTTCCCCTACTAAGTATTCTTCTATAACTAATTTGTTATAACCTTGCTGAAAGAGAGTTTGGACAGCTTCCTGGGCTTCAGTTGGGGTCATAGCTACAATAACTCCCTTACCTGAGGCTAAACCATCTGCTTTGATGACTATAGGTGTTCCTTTTTCTTGGAGATAGGCTAGGGCTGCTTCTTGTTCAATAAAGGTTTCTGAGTCGGCTGTCGGAATGGATGCGGCTTTAAATAGTTCTTTAGCCCAAGCTTTACTTGATTCTATTTGAGCACCTTCTTGAGTTGGTCCAAAGACTAAAATTCCCTCTTCTGTTAGTTTATCTGTAATACCAAGAGCAAGAGGGAGTTCTGGTCCTACCACCACAAAGTCTATCCCCTCTTCTCGGACGAGGTTAACTAGAGAGGGAAAGTCTTCTATAGATATAGCTCTATTTTGACAACCTGCTAAACTAGCAGTACCTCCATTACCTGGCGCACAAATAACCTTACTAACCTGAGGAGATTTTAGGAATGTCCAAGCCAGGGCATTCTCACGTCCTCCATTACCAATAATTAGAACTTTACGACTCATTGAAAGTGATTTTAAATTAGTGATGTTACTAAAACGCATTGTAACAGGGGTTAGGGAACTATCCTTCTGCTTTTTGAGTGTTACACAACTTAAAAACCAAAACCCGTGCGGGGCGGGGCTCCGCCCCTTGGTTTTGTGGTTTATCTGTAAATATTGTTTAGAACAGTCAGCTTAACAAACTTTGAATAAGAGTTCTCAATTGCTTAAGCTTGAAAGGTTTGGCGAGGTATTCGTTAGCCCCAGCTTCAAGACAAAGTTCTCGATCTCCCTCCATTGCTAAAGCCGTTAGTGCAATGATAGGCGTAGTTACCAAGTTTAGAGTACTACGTATTTCCCGTATTGCTTCTAGTCCACTTATCCCTGGCATTTGTATATCCATCAGAATTAAATCAGGGCATTGAGAAAAAGCTAAGTTGATTGCTTCTTGTCCATTTTTGGCAACAATCAGACGATAACCCATAGCT
>Ga0209085_1000202_pt1 | contig 46005 bp, 49 predicted proteins | sample C_131016_EF_Meta_FD_187310 | JGI IMG/M metagenome (GOLD analysis project Ga0209085, IMG submission 187310) | Freshwater microbial communities from Lake Croche, Canada to study carbon cycling - C_131016_EF_MetaG (SPAdes) (version 2) | ecosystem: Environmental > Aquatic > Freshwater > Lake... | reverse complement strand
GTGGGCGTTGACATAGTGGTAGTGGAAGACTTGGCGCAGGGTTTTCAGCGATTCGTAGGTGACTTCCTTGAAAGTGCGGTAGCGGTTGCGTGCGGCCTCATCGGACAAATCCGTAGCGCGCGTCTCGACTATCTCGCCCACTCCGGAAGCCTCCACGGCGGCATTGTGGGCGCGGGCGCGTTCGCCACGGAGAATCTGACGGCGGACGGATTCGGCCTCATCCACGAAAAGCACAACGATATGAAACATCGGTTTGCGGAACTGAGCTGCCAGTGGCGTTCCGATATACTGGTGGCGGAGGGTATTGAGTTTTTCGTGGAGAAGGCGGAGGCAGAGAACTTGGACTTTCGTGCGCGGGTAGCCATCCACAACGACGCCTGTTTGGTTTTCAGGATGCAGGAGCGCCCGCAAAAGCAGGCCGGTCACCTCGCGGTCGCCAACCATCATTCCGGCATCGATGAGCTTGCGCGCAGCCGGGCTGTGGAGAAGCGAACTGACCACGATCGGCTCGGCGGTTAGGCTGCGATAATTTTGGATGAAGCGGGTTTGAGTTCCTTTGCCGGCGCCGGGAGCGCCGTTCAGCCAGATCACTTCATTCGGAAACTTGAGGCCCTCTATGCCGACTTCATCGACCAAATCCTGCCAAGCGGCATTGAAGATGAGATTTGCGTCTTTCACTTCAAGATCCACGGCGTGCGAAGTGGAGGATTTGGATGTTACTGCGGGGGGAGCGGGGTCTTGAGCGGTTTTCATCAAAATACAATTTAATATTGGCAGGGATTCCCTCGCATCTCAATATGTTTCACCCGATAAGCTCGCCGACAATCTCGGCGCTTAGTTCTGTAAAAAAATCTGGGTCTAAAAGTTCCATGCTGAGTGTTTTCTTTTTGGCCTGCATTTCGAGCACTCGCTCTTCCACGGTGTCGCGGGCGATGAGTTTGATGGATGTGACGACATTTTGTTGCCCTATGCGGTGGGCACGGTCGGTGGCCTGGGCTTCCACGGCCGGATTCCACCAAGGGTCGAAGTGGATGACTGTGTCCGCGCCAGTAAGATTCAGGCCCACGCCTCCAGCTTTGAGGCTGATAAGAAAAACGGAGATCGACGGATCAGACTGAAACCGCTCGACCACAGCCCCGCGATCCTTGGTTGAGCCGTCCAGTCGGCACCAGGAAATGCCCACCTCATCCAGCGAGGGGGCGATGAGGTCGAGCATGGAGGTGAATTGGCTGAAGACGAGTGTGCGGTGTGCGCCATCCACCGCTTCGCCGAGAAGTTCCAGCAGGGCATCGATTTTTGCCGAAGGCGCATTGGTTTCCCTATTCAAAAGGCGGAGGTCGCAACACGCCTGCCGCAGGCGTAGGAGGGCGGTCAGAACCTTCATGCGGGCGGCTCCGCCGGACTCGCGCATGGCATCGACCTCTGCCCGGGCGGCGATCTGGAGCTGTGTGTAAGCGGCCTTTTGCTCGGCGTTGAGTTCCACCTGCACGACTTGCTCGATCTTGGGAGGGAGATCCTTGAGGATTTCGGACTTCGTGCGGCGGAGCATCCACGGCCTCACGCGGCGGAGCAGTCGCGGCCAGATCCCAGCAGACTCCCCAGCTGCGAGGGGCTTTTCGTAGCGATCCTGAAAATCCTTCCGCGTGCCGAGATAGCCTGGCATGAGAAAGTCAAAGAGAGACCAAAGGTCGCGGATGGAGTTCTCAAGTGGAGTTCCAGTGAGGATGAAACGGGCCTTCGAGCGGATGGCGCAGGCCGCCCGTGCATTCTGGCTGCCGGGATTTTTGATGTGCTGAGCCTCGTCGAGTGTTGTCGTCGAAAAGACAAATGCTTTGTAGTTCTCCGCATCTCGGCGCATTAAAGCATAGCTGGTGATGACCAGATCGTGCTCCGGAATCTTGGAGAATTGCTCCGAGCGCCCGGAGCCTTCGACCGCCAGCACGCGCAGATTGGGGCAGAAAGTTGCCGCCTCGCGGCTCCAATTCCAGACAAGGGACGAAGGACACACAACAAGGTGCGGGCCGGGCAAGGCTTCCATCATTGCAAGGGCCTGAATAGTTTTTCCAAGGCCCATCTCGTCTGCAAGCAGACCTGCAGACGCACTACGGGCGTTTTTTAAAAGCCAGAGCGCACCCTCAACCTGATACGGACGCAGGCGTTCTCGAAGTGGTCCGAGGGCCTCCGTCTTCAGCGCTGGAGAGATTGGCGGAGTTTGCCGCGTCCACTCGGCAATGCTGGATTCGATATATCCGCGCTGGGATTCGCGAAGCTTGTATGTCGCGTTCCTGTGAAGGGTCGCAGTCTCGAAGAACCTCCTCCAAGTCGGTGGCAAGGTCGGCATCCGGCACGGCAATGCGTCCGCCAGCGAGACGGAGCTGGGGTTTTCCGCTCTGAAGAAGACGTTGCAGGTCCTGGGCGCTCAAAACGGCTTCGTTTCCGGCACTGAAGTGAACATGAAAATCCAGCCAGCCATCGCTTCGCTCTTTCAGCGCAAAGCGAGGTTCAAAGCGGACGATATCCTTGGTGACATGTTGAAATCGCTCGCCTTCCTGGACGCTCCATTCCTTTTTGAGGCGTGGCAGCTCGGCAGCAAAAAACTTCACTACGGCATCCTCGCCGCGTAAGACCGCCTTGCCTTTGTCATTTTTGAATCCGCAGCCAACGAGCCTGACAAGTGCGGCGGCTTCTGCCGATGGATTCTGGACACCTGGCTGTGAGTAATGAAAGAAAATCGCCCCCTCGAGATGGCGGAGCGAGCCCTCGATGGCAAATTCGACGCGGGGGGGCTCGGATGTCGTAGCGCATGGCGGTGGGTGCAGGATCGGCGTATGGGCAGGATTCGCACGCCTTGGAGCCGGGGCTATGATCTCGAGCGCGGCGGCGATTGCATGGGCGCAGATGAGCCCTCGCTGGCGGGAGTCCCGGCACGGGCAGAGATTTTCGATATCCACCGGATTTTTGATTTTCAGCCCCGTCAAAAATTCCCGTCCTCCCTCGCTGATGCGACCCTTCAGCAGTGGGGGCTCGTATGTAGCCTCGCTGATGCGTGCGGCGTCGCGAATGGCCTTCGCTTCTTTAAAGACGGGCCAACCGCTTAGTGAGACGAGGAATTTTTCTGTGAGTTCCATGTGAAGCGCGGGGCAAGCTGATAGCCCGCCACCGGACTTCATGAAATCAGAAATTTCGCATTCTTGACACCTCACTCGCTGGGGGTTCTAGATGGGAAAAATGAAACCCACCCTCCTTGTTGCCACTCTGGCCTTCTCGCTTCTCAGCTCCTGCACCACTATCCAAAATCGCAGGGATCTTTACTCTCCGCAGCCAGTCAATGGACCTTACACGCGGATGCTTAAAGACGGGAGCTGGCGCACGCCAAATCAGACTAATCTTAAAGCTGCTCCGGAATCCCAATCCGACGGCTCCAGTTCCCGCAATTCCAAGGAAGTGAAGCCGCCTGTAGCAGGGTAGCCTTACTGGGCCATTTCCGCAGAGGAAGTTGGCGTGGTGTCTGGCTTTGCAGGTTTCATTTTATCCAGAATGTCCGCAAGCGAAGGATCTGCGGTGAGCATGGCATCACGCATGGCCTTCTGGAAGTTCTTGGCGGCATCGCGACGGGCTTCGGGCGTCTGAGCTGCTTTCATAGCGGCTTCTGCGGATTGAACAGCTGGCGCCTGCTTGGCAATTTCTCTGGCGGCTGTGAGGCGGTCACGCTCGACGGGTGGCAGTTTCTGGATGGCCTCCTCGATCTGCCCGGCGTGGCGGTATTTTTTCTCCTTGGTTGAGGGATCCTTTTCCTTCGTTTTGAGGACATCGCTCAGTTGTGCGGCAAGCTCGGGGTCTTTCGCTGCGATAGCATCTCTCATGGCATCGCGCAATTCCTTGCCTGCTGCCTCGGCTTTTTCACGCAGTGCTTGAATTTTTGGATCCTTCATCGCTTCCTCCCGTGCTTCCTTGAACCGATTGCGGACATCTTCTGGAAGACCCTCGATGAATTCTCGGTGTTTCCTCCATTCTCCCGGTCCCTGTTTTTGAGAATCCGCAGCGCTGGGTGTGGCGGCGGGTTGTTGTGCGGTGGCGAGGAGTGACGATCCGCAGAGTGCTGTAATGGCTAGAAGGGTGTGGAGTTGTTTCATATTTTCAAGGACTCAAACACTCGGTATCTCGAAAAGTTGCGCATCTTTATTTTGCTGGCGAAGATTCCTTCTGAGAAACCGGCAGGCGGATGATGAACGTCGCGCCGTCACCTGGCGTGCTGCGTAGAGAAATTTGGCCGCCATGGGCGAGGATGATGTTTTTGACGATCGAGAGGCCGAGACCTGTTCCTCCAGCATCGCGCGCCCGGTGTTTGTGGACCCGATAGAAGCGTTCAAAGATGTGGGCCTGATCTTCGAGTGGAATTCCCGTTCCGTTGTCGGCAATCGATATTTCCACCCAATCCCCTTCGAGGCGTGCATTGAGTTGGATCAGCGGTGCATCGGATTCACCGTGGCGGATGGCATTGGTCAGAAGGTTCCAATAAACCTGCTCGATCCTGTGCTCATCAACTTCTGCAAAGACAGCGCTCTCCGACCACTCGATCTGAAAGTCAGCCGTCCTTGTGGCACCGCCGCTCTCAAGGTTTTCAATGACTCGCTCAGCGATCTTACGGAGATTGACGCGCGAAAAATAAAGCCTCCGACCCTTGCCCTCCATGCTGGAGATGGTGAGCAAGTCTTCAAGTAGCAGGGAAAGCCTTTGCACATTGCGATGGATTGCTCGGAGCGACACCGTGGTCATCTCGGGATCCTCCGTGGCACCATCCAGCAGCGTTTCCACATATCCATTGATCACAGAAACAGGGGTGCGGAATTCATGTGAAACATTCGCCACAAATTCTCGGCGAGCAGCTTCCAGCGTGCGGATGGCGGTGACCTCCTGAAAAACGATAAGCGCAGCCTGGGGGAGTTTCTCGGAGTCCCTCGACATGGGCGAGATATGAATGTCGAAATGCCTTTGAATAACCGGCCCCGACTGTTGGGGAAATTCAAAGACCAGAGCGAGGTCCCGCTTGCCTCCATCTGTGAGCGTTGCCGAGACCGCTTGCTCGATTTCATGCCGCCGGAAGACCTCGAGCACGGAGCGTCCCATATGCGACTTGGCGGCAGGGAAGAAGGCTTGGAGAGATTCATTGACGAGGGTTATTCGTTTTTCCCTGCTCGCAATCACGATCCCTTCCTTCATGCCGGAAAGAATACCACGCAGACTCAGTCCGCCTTCCACCGTTTGCTCATCAAGCGCACGGAGCCTTTCAGCGATTTTTCTGATGTGTTGTTCAGTGACATGGTAGCTCGAAGACTCGGCGTCGAGCGAAGGAAGTTGGAAGTTCCCGCTGGAGAGGCGCTGGATATCCTCCCGGATGCGTTTGAGGGGGCGGATGAATCGATAAAGAATCAGCCATGCAGCTACACCCAAGGCTGTCAGAAAAAGCAAAATCCACATCCCGCTCAAGGTGTGTGTGGCGCGCTGAAGCGGTAGCCTTGGCCTCGGATGGTTTCAACCTTCGACGCGTGATCGCCGAGTTTTTCACGAAGGCGACGCATGTGCGTATCCACGGTGCGAGTGTCCGCGCCTGTGGAATAACCCCACACATCGCTGAGGAGAGTCTCACGCGACAAGATGCGTCCGCGATTGGTCACGAGGGTCAGCAGGAGCTTGAACTCGATCGTAGTCAGGTCCAAGCGCTGGTCATCCACGGAAGCTCTGAGCGCTGTTTTGTCGATGGAGATGCCATCCACTTCCAGCAAATTCACCTCTTCGGCAGCGCTGCGGATGCGACGCAAGAGGCCCTGAACGCGAAGGACGACTTCCTTCGGACTGAATGGCTTTGTGACATAGTCATCCGCGCCGATTTCGAGTCCTTTCACGCGATCCTTCACCTCGCTGCGGGCCGTGAGCATCAGCACAGGAATGGCTGAGGTCTCGTTGTCGGCTTTCAGAGCGCGGCAGACTTCAAGTCCTGTCATGCCGGGAAGCATGAGATCAAGAACCACGGCGTCAGGCCTTTTGGATCGCACGGCAGCAAGTCCCGCATCGCCGGATTTTGCTATTTCAACTTTGAATCCAGCCTTTTTGAAATGGTATCGCAGCAAATCCACCACGTCGGTTTCATCTTCTACCAATAGCACGGTGTCATCCATCGCGCCTCCTTAGCCAAGGGACCGCAGAGCTGCAAGGGGACAAATGCAACAAAAAGATCAGGTCACCGCTTGGTGGTTCAGAAAAAACAATTAAAAACTGAACCGCGGTGACCTGAGTTGTTGTCTCAACTGTTATCTTAGACCTGCGCTCGAGTGGGGTGTTCAAAGTTTTTTTACAAAAATTCAGAGATCCAAAATAAGCCCTATCGGGCAGTGGTCGCTGCCTAGAATGTGGTCGTGGATGAATGCGGATTTGAGAGTTGGCGTGAGCTTGGCCGAGGCGCAGAAGTAATCGATGCGCCAGCCAATATTTCTCTCGCGGGCGCCGTTCTGGTAGCTCCACCATGTGTAGCGCCCACCTCCCGGTTCGAAGTGGCGGAAGGTGTCTACAAAACCAGCTGCCAGTGTGCGGTCAAAGGCCTCGCGCTCCTCAGGCGTGAATCCAGCATTTTGCGTGTTGTCCTTCGGTCTCGCCAGATCGATCTCGCGGTGTGCCACATTCATATCTCCACAGAAGATGACAGGCTTGATTTTTTCGAGTGCTGCAAGGTGGTCGATGAATGCTGGCGTCCACTCCCGTGTGCGGTAGTCGAGTCGAGTCAGTTCACGCTTGGAGTTCGGTGTGTAAACATTCACCAGGAAAAAATCTCCCATGTCGGCGCTGATCACACGCCCCTCCTTGTCGTGTTCCTCGCGGCCGATACCATTTATAATCGCTTGAGGCTTTTTGCGCGTGAGAATCGCCGTGCCGGAATAGCCGGGTTTGATGGCCGCATTCCAGTAAACCTCATACCCGTCGAACATCTGAGGCACTTGTTCCTCTCGGGCTTTGACCTCCTGTAGGCAGATCACATCAGGCTTCTCGGCCTCGAGATAATCTATGAACCCCTTGCCAAGTATTGAGCGGATACCGTTGACATTCCATGAGATCAATTTCATCGCACCAGAGAAACATCTCGCAGGATAAAATCGCCAGAGAGAAATGATGCTCGGAGTCAGTTTATCGCCGAGGCTGGCGACTTTACCCGCTTCACGGAACGGGCGTGGTGGAAGAGGTATTGTTGGACATAGCCCGCATAGGGGCCCAACCGTCTCCGGGCGTAGCGGGCGAGTTCCGTCGCAGTCCCGTCTCGCCCTCCGCGCATGGCGAGTAGGATGCGGTGAATCCATGTATCGATCGGAACGGCATCGAGTCGCTCGTAGGCGAAGAGCAGAATGCAATTCGCCACCTTCACACCCACTCCCGGAAGTGTCGTGAGGGATTTGCGCAGCACAGGTGTTTTTTGTTTGGCAATCGTATCGAGGTTCAGCCTGCCTTCGGCGAGGATGCGCGCGGTTTTCAGCAGATTTCCAGCGCGGTAGCCCAGTCCGCAATCCCGGAGGATCGACTCTGTTGATGCAGCTAATTTCTCGAATGAGGGATAGGCCTGTATTTTTGAACCTTCTACGTGTGTGCCCATTCTTTCTCGGATGGCCAACGACATCGAGCGAATGTGGGCGACTTGCTTCATCGAACTCGTGATAAATGTCGCCGTGCACTCCCAGTGCGGCTGGCGGAGGATGCGCATTCCCTCGCAAGCGGAGAGAGCCGCTTGGCTCATAGGGTCACTTGGAAATGCGGCGGTGATCTGGTCCAACGGATGATCCAACGCAAAGTGCCTTGCAATCGTTCCTGGGTCGCCTTCATGCACCACAAGACATCGGTCTTTTTCCGAAACCCTCACCGGCATCGTTCCGATGAGACCGCTCCACGAATCGTCCGCGTTCTCATGCCAGTGAAAAACCTGCCCACTTTGCAGCGTGGCAGTGAGATCAATGGGAGCGGAGAAAAGATTCTTCATGCGGTCTCCAGCCAAGCGAGGGCCTTTGTGTAGCTCTGGCGCTCCAGATAGTGGCGGAGTGTTGCGTCGGTATCCGGTGGGAGGCTCATAACAAGTCCGTCAAGTTGTGCCGATGCTGATTTCAGGGCCTCCAGATGAGCCGCTGCATCGCGGTCACGGAGCGCGTGGTCGGCCACAATGTCCAGACGGGCTTTGATGGCGGCGTGAAGGCTTTTGTGCAAGGAAACGAGGTCGCTCATGGCAGGTTTTCATATGGATTTTACAGCCATGCCACAAGCTGCAGATTTTTCGAAAAACCCAAACTTCCGGCCGATTTCCTCGCTCGACTTCCTCCTTCCCTTGATTGGATTCGCTCTCATAATGGCCCGATTATTCCCATGATCGCAAACTTCCTCAGCGCCCTCGGAGGCTCCACAGATAGTATCGTCGCCTCATTCCTCAAACCCGAGTTGGAAAAACACCTCGCCGGCATCGGTTCTGTGCAAAAGATCGAACTCGATACCCCGAACAAACGCGCCTCGGTGACCCTCGCCATGCAAGGCGACCCCAACCCCGTCAAAATCCAGATCGAACGCTATTCCCTTGATCCATCCCCCGCCGGTTCTCTGCTGACCATCCACGATTACTCCTGCCCGACACATGAATGGCTCGCCAAGTTGGCAAAAAAATTCAGCCCGACTTTCGAAATCCCTCTTCCCGTTCCCTACGCCATGGCTAGTGCGATGGTGTGAGGTATTGAGACCACTCAACCGCGCACATCACGATCCGTATTTCCAAGCAGCCTGGGTCTCGGAGAGGTGTTGATTGGTAGGTGGCACTTTTGCGGGGAGGCTATTATTTCGGTATAAGGCGCAGCATCACCTCGTTGCGCCTCAGAAAAGAGGGAGTCCACGGTGGGTCGAAATACCCGAAGACCGGTGAAGCCGCCCCCCCATTCGTGAAAATTCGTTCTATTCGTGGTAAAAAAATCCAAACCAGTCTCACCCCTCCATTTTCCCCTTCCCTCCACCCTCCCTCCGTGCACACCGTGTCCTTCATGTTTAGACCGCTCTTCCTTTCACTTCTCCTATCTGTAGTCGCACACGGCGCGCAGCCTGATTTCATGGGCACGCGCATCGATCGCGATTTCGAGATCAAAGGCCTTTCCATCCCTCTTCACGACACCGCCAATGGCTTCGAACCCCTCCGCATCACCTGCGCCCGCGTCGGCCTCGAATCAAAAAAAGTCGGCCTCTTCCGCATCGGCCCCATGCCGCAACTCGTCATCGAAGACATGGCCATCCTTCTGCTGCAGAATGTTGACCTCGCCGCCTCGGCAGCCGCTCTCGATGCATTTTTCAATGCCAATCCCACTTGGTCGGATATCACCATTCGCGGATTTGAAGTGCGTCAAATGCCGTCTCAGACAGTCCTCCTCAAAGCTGATTCGGCGCGCATCGATGCTTCCCAAGGAAAAATCTTATTTGAAAAATCCCTTGTCCAGCAGACAATCGGTGACAAAGTTACTGCTCCGCGCGCCGTCCTGCGCCTCCGTGGAAACTTGGCTGGCCAAGTCTTCCGCATCCGGGGCCGCTCCGACGACAGCTTGAAAATATATCCTTAGACCATTTCAAAGTTCCCTTTCGCCGCAGCCAAATCACACCCATCGTATGCCAATGAAACACTCACTTCGTGCCTCGCTCTTTGCCTTGGTTCTTGCCCTCGCCGCATCGCCATTCGCGCGCGCTCAGACCGATCTTGCAACCGGCCGCGCCGCTCTGACCCAGCACACACCCGTAGCCTTTGAAAATGCCCACCAAGCCTTCAAGACTGGATTGCAGACGATGCCGAATGACGCCGCCTTGAACTTTTTCTACGCCGCCACACTCCTCATCCGCGAGGCCCACACAGAGTCCTTCAAACAGCAATTCACAAGCCTCAATGCCACCATCATAAACCCCAGCATCTACGCGTTGGAATACTCGTTCCCGCTCGGCTTCGCCGGCATTCTGCAACCTCCAGCCGGTGTGAGCACGGACGCCCACCTCGCCTACTTGAATTCCAAATCCGTGCTCATTGATGAAGCCCTGACCCGCCTCGATAAAATCACAGACGGCAACTTCACCATTACGCTCACCTCCGCCGAGACTTCGCTTCTCGACACCAAAGTCGACTTTGCAGATATCTGCCTCCTCCGCGCTGGGCTCCGCCTCGCCAAAGCCGCACTGCACCTTGCGAATAGCTACAATGTCAGCGGCGAGTATCGCAAACTCTACGACCTCTACGCCGCTGGCAACCTGACTCCACAAGCCGTCCTTGCCGCCTTCCCGCAGCTCTTCAATCTCTCCGCCTCGTCCGCCCAGCGCTTCGATGCCCGCACTCAAATCCAACTCGCCCACGCCGAGTGGAACAAAGCCCTCGCCGCCATCAAAGCGACTCGCCCGACTTCCGAAGGCTCCGTATTAGGCCCTATCGGCGATAACGACACCACGCCTTTCCTTTTCGCGTTCGACAGCATCGCCGCCGCCGAGCAAGTCGACGCGCAGTTAGATGCCCTTGTTGCTTCCCTCTCCGGGCAGCAGACACTGCCCGTCACCACCAACAAAGACTTCACGCTCGAGGGTTACAAGGTTAACCTCTCCAATCTTGTCACATCACCCAGCGGTCTCCGCGCTCTCGCCCCCACTCGCTTCGATCGCGGCTTCCTCCGCCCCAGCACCTGGCCGGATGCCACACTCGGCGGAGTTTTCCCCGAAGGCACGCAGGACTTCATGAACGACGCAGGCAATTTCCTCTTCCTCCTCCAACCCACCGTTTACGAACCCTACCAATTCTGGCTCCTCGCCGGCACGCCTGACCAACCCGGCTATTTCGAAGAAGGCAAAGTCCTCTTCAAGGATGTCAACGGCATCGCAGTGGATGCCAATAGCAACATCTATGTCGCCGACCAAGGCAATCATGTGATCCGCAAGATTTCCATCGACAATAAAGTCACCACCATCGCTGGGCAGAAGTGGAGTAATTCGAGTGAGCGCCAAGTCCTGGAGCAACAATACTCGGGCAATCCCAACCGCTATCCCGGCATTCTGGGCTCGTTTGTTGGTCCAATAAGCGTTGATGCAAATGGAATCGTGCATTTTGTAAACGGCTCGCTCGTTTCAAAAATCACGCCAGACGGCAAATTATCAAATCTGGCCGGCAGATTAGCATGGGATTCAGAACCACCCAAGGATGGTTTCGGGGCAAGCGCCACCTTTGACTGGATTTCTGCTATGGCAGTCGATAGCAACGGAAACATCTACCTGTGCGATGCTAATGCCATCAGAAAAATCTCACCAGTAGGCCAAGTTACCACTCTCGCTGGTAAACTCGGTTGGGATGATTCAGCGGGTTATGTTGACGGAGTCGGCGCGACGGCACGATTCAATGATCCCTACGGTATCGCCGTGGACGCTACAGGGATTGTTTATGTCATGGATTCCGACAACTTCGTCATTCGCAAAATCCAGCTAAATGGCACCACTTCCACTTTCGTTGGCAATGCGACAATCGGCAATCATCTCGATGCCAAAGGCGCAAAAGCCCGTTTGAACCGACCAGTCGGACTAACCATCGACAGCAGCGGCAATCTCTACTTCGCCGATCGTGGCACTATTCGCAAAGTCAAGCCAGATGGCACTGTGACAACCATCGCAGGTAAGCTCAATGCCGAACACGGAGCCTTCCGCATTCGCGGGCAAAAAGGCATCCAAGAAGCGGCAGGCGAAGCCGCTATTTTTGGCGAGGATGATGTTACTGGTCTTGCCGTCGACCGCCGAGGCACACTCTACGCTTCCTTCGAAAACAGCATCTACGAAGCGGAATCCATCGCTGCCCCGCCATCTGGAACCCCATTCCCGACTCCGACACCACTGCCAACGCCTTCGATCAAACCGACACCAACGCCGACTCCTGCACCGACACCTCAACTTTTGAGCCTGACGCTTTCCTCAACTTCAGTCGATTTAACGAACGGGGCTGTGGAGTTGCCGTTTACCCTTACAACAAGCGATAGGATAAGTTACGCCTATGTTAATTTCTACACTTCTGGAAGCAGTTATTTCAACTTTTACGGCAATACAGAGTCGTGGTTTCAATCTGCAAATGCTGCAGGAAAAATTTTCATCCCAAGTTATGCAAAGCCTGGAACCTATAACTTAAACTCCCTGTATATCTCATGGGGGCAAAATTCAAATAATCAGTATGCAAATTTCTATGGTGATTCGATTCCGACCGCCTTCAAAGATATCTCAATCACGGTTACCAATCCTTTGGGTGATTTCACCCCGCCCACAGTTCATTCTTTCACTCTATTGTCCACTGAAGCGAATACCTCAACCTCAAGCGCAAAAATTAGATATCGTGTTCAAATATCTGATGACCTCTCGGGATTTAATTATTTAAACTTAAACTTCACCGGGCCTGAGTTTCATACCGTAGATCCGATTGCCATATATTATTCAAACTTACAAACCTCGCTTGGCGCATGGAACTCCCTTGTGGCAGTCGAAGGCACTCTGAAGACCTACGAAGGCACTATTGAAATTCCCCAAGGTAGTGCAGAGGGAGATTGGAGTCTTCAAAAGATTCAAGTTTCAGATCAAGCTGGGAATTCTGGTTCGGTAAGCCTGACGCCGGAATTACAAGCTGTAAATTTTTCCGTGAGCAGCACAGCAAGAAATCCTGTTGTCACGCAAAACCAATACGCCCCATGGCCTGTTGCCCTGAACCTTGAAAACTCGTCTTTTGATGTGACTTCGGGGAACCAGACAGTGAAGGTTCGCATGCACCTAAACAACGACGACTTGCCCGCTCAAATGTCCTCATCTGTTTACTTCTCCCTTCCAAATAGTAATGGAAATGGTAATAGCCTTCAGTGTTCAGATTTCAAGCTCGTATCGGGCACGATAGCGAATGGAGTCTACGAAGGCACGATTCAGATTCCACGCTACACAAAAAACGGGAACTATACTCTTTCAAGCATAAGTATTAGTGAATGGGATGATTCAAACAATTCAAAAAATTTCAACCGATGGGGTGATTCGATTCCTGCGGAACTCCGTAAGAGCATCATAGTCAGCGGAACCCAGGATGTCACCGCGCCATCGCTACAAGGCGTAACGGTGAGCTCTACCAACGCAGATACTCGCAACGGCACAGTTGCGATCACAGCAAATTTAACTATTTTTGACGATTTAAGCGGCTTAAACGAAGCCAATTGGTCGCGTTCCGGCGCCATCACACTCCGCAGTCCAAGCGGTAAGGAATTCCTCTGGAGTGAGTTTTCGCGCGCCAACCGTATCAGCGGCAACAGCACCAATGGAACCTACCAAGTGCAATTCGACCTTCCCCAATACAGCGAGGAGGGGGCTTGGACGATCGACTACATCGAGTTGATTGACAGAAACTACAACACCCGTTTTCTCATTCCTGCGAATCTTACAGCACAGCAAATCGCCGCCTCCACGATCCAAGTCCAAGGCTGGCCTCGCACCTGGGAGACCGTTTCCACAAACCAGCCAACGGCTAATCAGCCCAAAGCTGTTATCACAAAGGAAAGTGCGAAATTCTGGTTCCCGATCGAAAACATCGATGGGAACTGGAGCTGGGGGCAAGGTTCAGATAACTCTTTGGAGTATGATTGGAGGGCGGTTTTATCAGGAATTTCGGATTACTACTTCAGTGTCAGCAGGTATAAGTCGCCTGGATCCTCCTCGCAAATCACAAATTTCGCTGAATTTCTGTCAAATACGCAAACCAATGTGTGGCGTCTGAATTCTGAAACGAATTCGTTCTCCATTGTTCAAGGAGCAAATATCTCCACAACTCGAGATGGCGAGAATCTACTAATTGAACTCACAGACCCGATCTACCTTGCTAAACTCCAGAAGTCTGCTCCAGCCCGCCTCGGCTTCACAAGTTTTGTTGCCAATAGCAACAGTTGGTATTCTCAAGATGTGAAAGTCGAGTATGTGAAAGAGAATGTGCACTTGAGCTTGGGTAATCTCACCCATACCGCTGACGGCACGGACAAAATACCGAGTGTCACCTCCACACCCGGAAACCACACGCAGGATGTTATCCTAACCTATAACGGTGTCACAACTACACCGACGGAGGTTGGCACTTACACAGTTGTAGCTTTCCTCAATTCGGCCAATTACCAAGGCCGACAGGTTGCAACCATGACGATCTCCAACACCCCGACCCCGACCCCGACTCCGACTCCGACTCCGACTCCGACTCCGACTCCGACTCCGACTCCGACTCCGACTCCGACTCCGACTCCGACTCCAAGTCCAAGTCCAAGTCCAAGTCCAAGTCCAAGTCCAACTGCGCCATCTCCTGCTCCAAGTGGCGGTGGTGGTGGAGGAGCACCTGCCCCATCCAGCGGGAGTGGCAGCCCTGCTCAAGTCCAGAAATCAAAAAAAGGCGGAGCCAAATCCTCTGCTAAAAAATCCAATAGTTCAGCTTCCAAAAAATCTGCTGCCCCCCAATCCTCTGGCGGTAATAAATCCGGCGGGAAGAAATCTAAGAAGAAGTGATTTCAAACACAATGTGCAGGTGCTTGTGGATGGCAAAGACATCGTGAGAAACATCGTGTTTAACGAAACATCCTCCCAAGGAAGCGTCTTCGGCATGATGACCGGCCAGCAGTCCATGGTCAATTAATCAAGTCGGTAAGGAAGCTCATGCCCCTGTAGCGGCGTTCTGCGAGCGCCTGAACTGGCAGAAATCCGTCAGTCATAGACCGCCGCTACAGAAGCGATGCATTTCGCTCTGGTTCAGTCCGTCTTGGCAAAATATAATCCGGAAAATAACTGAGCCCGTCCTGCTCGGATGCCCAAGCGCTGAATATTTGAACCACGAGTTTTCCGAATGAACACGAATCATTCTCGAAAAAGCATTTGAACTACAGATTACCGGGCTTATCAAAGCGCAAGGCGCCCTCCTTGCGGGTGAGTTGTGGTGAAAAAAAAGCAAAATAAGTCCTCCGCAGTGAGCTGCAAAAAAACGAAAGCCTTGAAAAAAATCAGCGCCGAGCTTATGTAAAAAATCCACCCCCAAGAATTCCAAAAGAAATGAAACGAGTTTTCTTGCTTGCTCTCTGTGTGTGCTTGTTGGTCACGGAAGGTCTCTTCGCGAATAGCGTGGTGCGATTTTCCAGTAATGTCGGCGACATCGATATGGAGTTGTTCGATACGGAGACGCCGCTCACAGTCGCCAACTTTTTGTCCTATGTGAACGCCGGCCGATACAACCAATCCTTCATCCACAGGAGCGTGCCGGGATTTGTGATCCAAGGAGGCGGTTTTGGGCTGAATGGAACCACGGTTCTTCCAGTCCCAACCAATGCCGCAGTGCCGAACGAGCCGGGGATTTCGAATCTGCGCGGAACAGTGGCCATGGCCAAATTGGGATCAAGTCCCGATAGCGCCACCAGTCAGTGGTTCATCAATCTAAAAGATAACTCGCAGAATTTGGATGCGCAGAATGGTGGATTCACCGTCTTCGGCCGTGTGGTGGGGAACGGCATGGCTGTAGCGGATCGCATCGCGGCATTTCCAACCTACGATGCCACGGCCTACCTTGGTGGAGCTTTTGGTGAACTCCCCTTGCAGAACGCCGCCCTCACCGTAAATAACCTCATCCTCTTCTCCACTGTGCGTGCACTGCCTGCTTTGGAGGCCTGGAAGACCACCTACTTCGGGGCAAACTCCAGCAATGCCTCCATCTCTGCGCTCACTGCCGACCCCGATGCGGACGGATATAGCAACGCCTACGAGTTTGCCTTCGGCGGCAACCCTGCAGTCAGCGGCTTGATTCCCACGACATCGGCCATTTCCAACGGTAATTTTAGATTTTCATTTCAGAAACGAAAAAACTCCAGCGATGTGACCTACGAAGTGCGTATGCTTTCCGATTTGTCGCTTGATTTTGCCAGCGGCAATCTCATCTCCACCCAAACCTCATCGCCTCAGCCCAGCGGTATCGGAGGTGATTATGAACAAGTCGAAGCCGTCATCCCGACCAGCACGCAAAAGGGTTTCATGCGAGTGAAGGCCACCGTGCCGTAAAGAGATCAGGTCTCCAACTTCCCCAGTGCGAGACCGCCGATGGGGCAACGATTCCTCGCTCACAGAGAAGCCGCTGGAAGTAAAACTGGCGTGCTAAAATTTAAAACCGAATAGCTATTTGTGAATCCCCCAAACCCTCAAACATGCGATTCGTCGACGATTTTGATCGATTCGTCGATTATTCAAAAGCTTGGTGGAGCCTTTGATGAACTCCCTCTGCAGAGCGCCTCGCTCACCATAAACAACCTCATCCTCTTCTCCACTGTGCGCGCGCTGCCCGCCGGAGCTAAGCCATCTCTGACCTGGAACGCTCCGGCAGCGATTGTTTATGGAACAGCGCTCGGAGCGTCCCAATTGAATGCGATGCCAAATATCGCAGGCAATCTCACCTACACTTCTGCGGCAGGCACCGTCCTTCCGGCAGGAAACCACACCCTGAGCGCAACTTTCACACCGACGGATACGGGAAACTACACAATCGCGAATGCGAGTGTGCCGCTGGTCGTCGGTCCGCCTGTTGTAACTCCCCAAACTCCTGCTCCTGCTCCTGCTCCTGCTCCTTCCAGCGGCGGAGGCGGAGGCGGAGCGGCACCTGAAAAATCAAAAAAAGGCAAGAAAGCCAAGACCTCCTCCCCGAAGAAATCCAGCAGCAAAAAGGCGAAGAAGAAGTAACTTTTGACAGGATAGCAGTCTTGATTTGCTCCGCTTCGACTCTGTTCATTTTGTCTAAAACCTCCTCCTGTAAATCCTGTCATCCTGTCTAAAAATCCGTTTTCGTGTCTTACTCTGAGGTGAACTCATTCCCCTGAAAGGTAAACTAGTTTAGGTCAGAGGTGAATTAATTTACCCGAAAGTGAAACTGGTTTAGGTCGGAGGTGAACTCATTCACCCGAAAGGTAAACTGGTTTAGGTCGGAGGTGAACTAATTCACCTGAAAGGTAAACTGGTTTAGGCCGGAGGTGAACTAATTCACCTGAAAGGTAAACTGGTTTAGGTCGGAGGTGAACTAATTCACCTGAAAGGTAAACTGGTTTAGGTCGGAAGTGAACTCATTCACCTGAAAGGTAAACTAGTTTAGGTCAGATGTGGTTCTTGTCTTAGGAGAACTGAACGGATCGGATTACCGCATACTCGATTGGTTCAATTTTACTCAAATTGAAGCATTCGGAGGTCTCTCGCCATTTACGCCGCCTGCAGCTTCTGCTCCTAAAACGCTCCTTGATGAATACATCGGCGCCTGGGAAGAAGTCCAAACTGTGACAATCAATGGAACGACATCCGAGACAGCAGTCACAACGCTGATCGAAAAGCTTCAGGACCGCGGGTTCATTGCGAAGGCATACATCAGAAAACCAGGCAGCCCTCTCATCGAAACGCAGACTTCGCACTACGAGAACGGATCCTTATACGGGACAAGCGCTTCAAATGGAACGGTTATCGAGGACTCTGCAGGAGAGTGGGGGGTTAGTGACAGAAAAATTGTTTCAAACACCTATACCTCATGCACCCAAACAGCGGTCATCACCTTAACCAATAGCCGAGAGTTCATCTCAACTCTCGCTACTTCAGATGGATCCGAAGCCACAGGGCAAGCAGAAAAAATTATGATGCTAGCTGCGGCGCCTTCTCCCACACCGCCATCCACTCCGCCATCCACTCCGCCATCCACTCCGCCATCCACTCCGCCATCCACTCCGCCATCCACTCCGCCCTCGCCGCTACCTGCCGCTCCAGAGAAAAAAGTCAATGCCAAGTCGGCGAAAAACGGCAAGTCCAAGCCAGCCGTAAAAAAGGCATCCACCAGCTCATCCAAAAAATCCAGCGCCAAAAAAGCGAAGAAAAAGTAGCCCAAGGACGGACCGTCCCTTCTAGCGGCGTGTCTGCGACCGCCGAATCAAAAACGCAACTCTGCGCGAAACTCTGCGAGCCTGTTCTAAAGGCGCTCTGAGAGAACTCTCGCCAAGTTGAAGCTCCGCAGTCATAGCAGCCGCAACAGAATTGCGCGTAGCAAATTTTCGGGCCTACTGCTCCGAGAGGGCGGCCTGGGCGAAGAGGAGGGCGGGGTGACCGGGGTGTTGTTGGATCCAATACTCGAGGGCTGCAGGGGATTCTCCGGCGAGGCGCTCGAAGGCGGCTTGGAGTGCGGTCTGCTGAAGGCTGGTATCGGGAAGTTTGGAGGCCCATTCGACTGCGCCTGCGGTGTCGTTGACGACCCACGAGGCTGCCAAGCTCTCAATAGCGGATTTTTTCAAGACCGGATCTCGCAATCCGGCGGCCCATTGGGATGCTGCGGCTGGATCGACGAAGGCCCAACTCTCCACGAAGGCGATGGAGGCGTTGTTTTTTAACTCGGGATTTGTTTGGGCATCGAGCCAAGCACGGGCTTCGCGGGGATTCAGGCTGGACCAGTTGGTGACGAGGGTCACCGCTTGCTCGCTTTTTTCTTCTGGTGTCAATGTGCGTGTGAACCATTTTTCGCATTCCGCCGGGCGCCGTGTGGACCACTCCTCCACAAGGGAACTGATGGCTTCGGTCCGGTCATTGCCCGGAGGCAAGGCGGCAGCCCATTCCGCAAGAAATTCGGAGTGGTCAGCAATGGCTCCGCTAACGAGCGAGTCGATGAGCGCATTGCGGAGGAGAGGTTCAGTCTCGCTGGCTAGAAATGCTGCAGCGGTTTCCGGAGAAGATGAGGCTGCGCCTTCGACCACAGAAGCCAGCGCCAAGCGGTAGTCCACGCCTTTCAGGTGGACCTTGGCAAATTGAGCGGCATCCTTTGGAGCCTTCTGCGACCAGCCTTTGAAGATAATTTCCAGGCAGGCATCCTTGTTCAACCCCGGAGGCAGCGTTGAGGCCCACTCGGCAGCTTGCTTGGGCGAAATCTCCAGTGCGTCAGTCAAGAGTTCGACAGCCTCGCCGCCTTGTGCGCCGCGCGATTGAAGAGCAGAGAGGCTCTTTGCGATGGAGGCAAAATCTTTGGGTTTATCAGATGAATCGTGATCCGAATCGATAGCGTTATTTTTTTGGCCAGATGGCTTCGGAGCGGATTTATCTGGCTTGGGAACATCGCACGCAGTCACAAATAATGAGGCCGCCAGACAGCTCCCAATAGCCCAAGATTTCAGATATGTGCCGGGTGTTTTCAAAAATCTCATAAAGTTATTCCGAGCTAACTCATCATAACAGCAAAACGACAACGAAGCAAAAAGAGCTCCATGATTCCTGTGTTCAAAAGCCCCATTGCATTTTACTGGTCTCATCTTTGCTGGCAGATATTCAGACCACGCGGTGGATATTCGATTTTATAAAAATCGTATAGCTACCGCGCTAATGATGTGGGAATTTTCTACCATGCCTTATGATCCGAGACCGGCGAATGCGGGCCGACTAAAGATGTTCCACTTGATCGCGGACAAGATCGAGCGGAACCCCGAATGCTTGCAAACGGGCTTGGATAATATCGCGCGCTGGATCACAAACGACTCGCCCCAGCAAGACAAGTTGCGCGAGTGGGAGAGGATGATCTTCGCGGCCCAAGAGACTGCGGACGGGATGGAGGCCCTCCTGAAGGCGCTGCGCGAGGACACCGAGCGGGCGGAATTTTTCCGGAACTTCGCACCTTTTGCGGGGGTGCTTACAAACATGGAGCGGAGGCCGCTCATTTTGGAATGCTCGTTCAGTCACTAGAACATTTGGCGCGGTCGGCGCTGGCTTTGGCTCAAAGCCAGAAGATCTTTATTCTGGGCTCCTCGTCGATCCTTGCGAGTTTTCCCGAACTGGGCGAGGAGGGCTTGCTTGACAATACCTTTGATGCCGACTTTCTGCTGAATCCAGTTACCAAAGGCATCTCCGATTTTTTGAAGGAGGCCATCGGCGAGGGAAGCTTGTTTGAAAAAGAGAGGGGTTATCACGCAGACATCCTGCATCCATCGATCGTTGAAACTCTGCCGCCTGGCTGGGAAGGGCGCTTGGTGGCGGTGGCAGGGTTTGACAATGTCTTCGCGCTGGAGCCTCTAGATTTGGCGGTGGTGAAGATCGTGGTGGGGCGTGAGAAGGATCTGGCGTTGGTTCGAGGGTTGTTGGAGCTTGGGAAAATATCTGCGGAGGATTTGAGAAAACGCTGGAGTTCCATGCCGCTGGGTGAACTGGAAATGTTCCACAGTGGGCGGAATTTGGCATTGATCATTGAGGGGAGTGGGAGCCGATGAAACTGCTCTTTCTTTCCAGCTATGCGCATCTTGTTTTGGAGCGCAGCACATCCCGCGTCTCGGGCGGGGCGGAGTTGCAGGTGGCTTTGCTTGCGCGTGAACTGGCGAGGCGGGGAATCGAGGTCGTGATCGTCGGCGGGGATACCGGTCAGCAGGATGGAGTGGTCCTCGAAGGCGTGAAAATCCGCTCCGGCGGGCAATTCCATAGTGGCAATCCCATCGCCATGTTGGCTTCGATACCCAAGGTGTTTTCTGTGATCCGAGAGGAGCGACCGGACTGGGTTTTTCTTTTGGGTTGGACGGCTTGGATGGCCCTAGTCGTCGCCATGCGGGAGGTTCTCAGACATCGCGCAGGGTTTATCTGCGGCTTGGATAGTGAACTCACTGGTGACTTCCGGCGGGAGAATCCGGTTCGCGGTGGGTTGTTCGAGTGGGGGGTGGCGCAGTGCGATCTCCGCTACGCCATGACCGAGCATCAGCGCGCGCTTTTTGCAAAGAGGGGCTGGAGCTGTGGGATGTATCGAAATCTCATCCTGCCGCGTGCCTTTGAGCTTGCGGGTGCGAAGACTGTGGATTTCCTCTGGGTCTCGCGCTGTCAGCCAGTGAAGAGGCCGCACATTTTTCTCGATCTGGTGGAGTCATTGCCAAGCAACTCTTTTGAAATGGTGTGTCCGCGTGAGGATGTGAGCCTCTGGGACAGCGTGGCCAAGCGGGCGGCAACTCTGCCTAATTTGCGTTTCATCGAACAAGTCCCCTATCACGAAATCCAGAGCCACTACGACGCAGCGAAGGTTTTTGTGAACACCTCGGAGTGGGAGGGGTGGCCGAACAGCTTCATCCAGGCGGGGCTGGGGCGAACGGCTTTGCTTTCGCTGGCGGTGAATCCGGATGGGATTTTCGAGCGATTCGGGCTGGGGTGCTATGCCGCAGGGGATTTTGAGAAGCTCAAGGCCGATGCGCGGAGAATGATGGCCGATGCGGCTGTGCTTGAAGGTATGCAGTCTGGTTGCGCGCGCTTCGTCGCGGAGATGCATGACAATGCCAAGGAGACGGAAGCGTTTCTTAAAGGGATCCGGTAGCTATTCGGAGGATTGCTTTTTTAATTTCAGCGTTTGGTTCAGGAGTGGAAGATGGGCGACGTCCTTTAGACGGCGAATGTATTTCTTGCTGGCAATAATTCTTTTCAGCGATAGGGCGCGGATTTCTCGTCCAAGCCACTCCAACACTTCGGCGCTTTCATACTCGTCGGTGAAGGTTTTCAGGCCATTGATCCTAAATTCGGCAGTTGAAAAAACGAGGCTGGCGGCCATCACCCCGTTGCCGGAGTTGGCAGGACGGTGTTTTCAAGTTTTGGTTGGATAAATCTTTCGAAAATCCGGAGCAAAATGAGCTCCCAGCGTTGAGGGTTGGTCAACTGCTCAGCAGCAGAGATCAACCCCTGTAAAAACGCGCTGGCTTCAGCGAGTTTCTCTTTGATTCGACTGTTTTGGCGTGGCTCAGGCTGATATTGATTCTCGTTTGTCCGGCGTGTCGCGTTTTCCGGGCTACTCCTGCGAGAAATTCCGAGCAGGTGGCGACTGCTTTGCGATGTCTTTCCTGGTCCACAAGTTTTGCATAGAGACTCCGCCAATTGTAATCATCTCACTCGGTGAATTGCACCTTGGGCTCACACCCGAAAAACTTTCACGGCGCCACGAATCAAAGCCCTGGGACACATGAATCGCCAAAGTATAATCGTAGCCTTATAGAAACATGGGTCGCTGCACCCTGCAAATTGTTAAATTGATGCAGGATGCTGGTCTTACGGCCCCTCATCTTCAAGCCTCCAGATCAGAACAAGCCCGGCGATTCTTCGTTTTTCTTGGGAGCGTGTAGTTCCAATATTTTTCCAATCGGGTCTGCTGCCGTCGTTATTTCCTCCGAGGGCCTCCTGATCGAGCGTAGCGCCTTCCAGAATTTATTATTCTCGGTTTCGGGTTCCGGCGGCTTTTTTTGATCCTCCACATACTCATGCCATCTGCGCAACTCGTTGTGAAGCGAAAAATACCTCCTCTGCCACTGCTCCTCCTTCTTCTGCGCCTCTTCGATCCATTGCACAAGATCCAGTCTATCCGCCGTGGTTAAGCGCGCCTCCGCTTTGCATTCTTCCGTTTCGACTCCTGCAAGAATCGTATGCCAAACAACCAAATACACATCCATCCAAGCATCGCGTTTTGCATCCGAGCATGCCCGGCAATACGCCTCGTCTTTGATAACGCCCGATAAAACTCGACTTCCCGAGAGCACCGAACCTATGCGGTAGTGATTCATACAGCTGTCAAACTCCTTCGTCTGAAAATCCAAAATATCCGCACCGCATGTCTTACAAGCGATCGGATTCTGCAAATATATCGTATCAAACATTCCCATTCGTAGAACCACGCATCAACTCCGCACTAATGCAAGTGACAAAATCGATACATTATAACTCTTGGGCGAAGGCATATGGTGGAGCCGCGCGGTTAGTTGCTTCCCGGTTAGTGTCCACTGGCATGCAAACTGCCACATATCCCATTCGTCTTTTTGCCTTGCCTTTTACTAAATTCCTGATAGATTTTCTCTCATATGAAAACCGCAACGGTTGCTGATCTACGTAACAACTTTTCTGATATTTCGCGCATCATTCACAACGGCGAAAAAATCACTATCACCAAGCGAGGCATGCCTTTTGCGATCCTCTCGCCTTTGCAAAAACGAAAATCATCCAGTATGGAATGGCCTGATCGCGCGGAATGGCGAAAGCGTGTGTATCCCGAGGGGCCTAAAACAACCGATGCCGCACTCGACTACGACCGGGGCGATACTTAAAAATGAACTACGCCGACACCGGGATACTGCTCAAAAGTTATGTGGAGGAGGAAAACTCCAGCTTGGCGGATAGCATTCTTCGCTCCTTGGGGGCACCCTTTTTTTATTCCCATCTGCATGAGATTGAAATACCGAATGCCATCCGCTTGAAAGTCTTCCGTGGAGAAATTAGCCAAGCTCAAAGCGAGACGGCACTCGGCGCATTTCGATCGGATATCGATAGCGGGCGCCTCGCCAGGTTTTCCTACGACTTGGCTGGCATTTTTTCGGCTGCGGAGCGATTATCCCACAAACATTCGGCAAGAATTGGGGCTCGAAGCATGGATCTTTTGCACATCGCCGCCGCCCTCGAGGCAGGTTGCACGCATTTCGCCTCCTTTGACAAACGCCAAAGAGAATGCGCTGCCCTCGAACGGTTTGCCATCCATCCAGCATAATGAGCTTTGCTTCCCGTTCAGTCCTTACTTTTCATTGGCAAAAGATTTGGAAATTGGCATATTGATTACCAATGAAAGCCACTGTTTCTATTGATGATGTCGGGCGCATGGTCTTGCCGAAAGCGATTCGGGAAGCCATGGGCGTTTTTGGGCGAGGTTCGGTCATTTTAGAAGTCCTTGCCGGTAAGGCACAGATTTCCGTGGCCGAACCGCCCCGTTCAGAAACCCAAAGAAAAAATGGTCGTTTGGTTTTTTCAGGCCCCTTGCCGGTTGAGTGGAACAGTGGAAATGCTGTTAACGCCATGCGCCGCCAGCGGCTCGAATCATGAAAGTCTTCCTGGACGCATCCGTTATCGTGGAGGCAGCTCTCTTAAATAGCGATAAATTCGAAGTCGCCGATGCCCTTGTCCAGTCCGGTGCTTGCACTTCCACTCATGCTCTTGCCGAGGCCTATGCTACCTTGTCCGGCGACAAACGCCTCAAGATCAATCCGCATGATGCTGCTGAGATGGTTTTGAATTGTGCATCGAACCTTCAAACCGGTTCCCTCAGCGAATCGGAATCGATGGCTCTCATTAAAAATGCCCCTTCGCGAGGCATCACCGGCGGGTCATTTTACGATGCCATTCATGCTGAAACCGCGCGAAAAATGGGATGTTCAAAAATACACACACTTAATGAAAACCACTTTCGCCATGTCGCGCCAGACCTCGAAATCGCCCCATTATAACCTTTTTCTTTCAGGTTTGCCTCGTTCCCTTACGCTTATCTCACCCTTCGGGTTGCTCGTGTAGCCTACCGCGCAACCTCCCGTTTGCTTGGTTCCCAGACAGCTCCGATGGTATGTGTTTTAGTCTGCGGTTTCGAATTTCCACTCTTGCACTGAATAAACTAACTTGACTAAGTTTTGCTTTTCTTTAAAGTTCCAGCATGACCATCACCGTTCACGAAGCGAAAACCCACCTCTCCAGGTATCTTGCTGAGGTCGAAAATGGTTTGGAAATCCTCATCGCACGCGGCAAGAAGCCCGTGGCGCGGCTCGTGCCTCTGAAGGAAAAGCCAGTCGCCCAGCGGCCCAATGTTGGTGAAATGATAGATAAACCATTCCACATCCCTGATTCTGCATTCGCCCCACTGAGTGCTAAAGAGCTTGCTGAATGGGGGCTATGAATTGCCTGCTCGACACATGCGTTTTTCTTTGGCTGGCTCTCGAGCCGACGAGACTCTCCAAGCGTGCCATCGAAGTGATTAACAATGCTCCACGACGATTTTTCAGCTCGGCCGGGCTCATGGAAATCGCTATCAAGCACTCGGCAGGTAAGTTGCCACTTCCAGAGAATCCCCGTGCATGGGCCGCTGCTCGGTTGGCATTTTTTCAAGTGGATCTTTTGCCGATGGATGCTGAAGTTATTTTTCTGAGCGGCGAACTGCCGCGCGTGCATTCAGACCCGTTCGATAGATTGATTGCTGCGGAATCCATCCACCATCGAGTGCCAGTGATCACTCCCGACGAGCCATTTTCCGCACTCGGGGCTCATCGTCTTTGGTGATGAAGCGTCATTCTCTTACGAAATAACCGCATGAAAATTGCCCCAGCACTCCCTCTTTCCGGCATCGATGTGGCCATACTCGTCGGTGGTCTCGGCACGCGGTTGCGCGGGGTGGTGGATGATGTGCCAAAACCGCTCGCGCCAGTTCTTGGCAGGCCGTTTCTTTTCTATCTGCTCGATAGGCTCGCACTTCGCGGCGCGCGCTCTGTAACGCTCTGCAGTGGTTACATGGCCGATTTTGTTCAGGAAAAAACCGGCTCCAAGTGGATGGGAATGCCAATCCACCATTCGATGGAAAAAGAGCCGATGGGCACTGCCGGTGCGCTGGCGCTCGCCAAGGTTTTTTTGCAAAGCGAGCGCGTTCTTGTCATGAATGGCGACACTTGGTTTGAGCCAGATTTCAAGGCCTTCGCCGAAGCTGCAGAGGGTTCAGAATTCTGTATGGCCGCCGCACAGGTGCCCGATGCCTCGCGCTACGGGACACTGGAATGGGCCCCGGATGGCCGCCTCATTTCCTTCAAAGAAAAATCCGATACTCCGGCTCCAGGCAGCATCAACGCAGGCGTTTATCTTTTTTCGCAAAATCTCTTGGCGTTTCTTCGTGTTCAGCCTCTTTCGCTCGAGAGGGCGGTTTTGCCGGCGCTCACGGTCGAGCGCCGCGTGAAGGTTTTTCCAACAGATGCGCCCTTTCTCGACATAGGCATTCCCTCCGACTACGCCGCAGCCGCCGGCTTTTTCGAGCGGCTGGGGATTGTGCCGAACCCGATGTGTCCTGACCTTCCGATTCCTTGACTCCCCACGGTGTCGAACGTAGTGTTAGACATCCATGAAAACCGTTACCGCCCGAAAATTCTACCATTCTTCAAAGCTTGTTGACGACCTGCCCACCGGAGCTCAACTCGTCGTTACCGCCAATGGCAAGCCCAAGTTCATCGTCTCCCATGTCGGCAGTCGTCCCAAAATGACGCGTGAACTGGCCAAGTCGCTGGCGATTGATGCTGGAACCCCTCAGGATTTCGACTCCGTGGACTTCCTGCGCTCTTTGAAAAAATGACCATCTACGCCGACACTTCTTGGTGGGTGGCTTACAAAAAATCCAGTGACCGGCGCCAGTCGCAGTTTCGCTTTGCTTTCTCCTTGCTCTTCACAAACTTTTCTGCTTGCTCCGTGCCCTCATTCGTGTATACATAAACTTATGAAAACCATTACGCTTGATGACATCGCCTATTGTAGGCTAAAGTCATGGAAGCAAAGTTCTAGTGAATCGTTTTCATCAGTTGTAAAGCGTGTGTTACCCGAACCACCAACTCTTGGTGCGTTCTTGAATTTCGTTGAGACACATCAGACCCGCTCTCTGCCATCCAATGCAGTGTTCGAGGAGGTTGTTGAAAATCGTTCCAGCGCGAAGCAAGATCCATGGGCGAAATCCTATGCTGTTGCGAATTCCTCCAAGTCCCTTGTATAGAACTTTAAAGACTCCATCATGAGTGCCGATGTAAAAGATGTTAAACTCTCGGATTTAACCCAAGCTTGGGGGATTCGCAGACTTGCTGTTTTTGGTTCGTGCGCCAAGGGAACAGCCCGGCAAGACAGTGATATCGATTTACTTGTGGAATTCCGGAACAACCAAAAACCCTCTTTGATCGGCCACCTCACTTTGGCGAAACTCTTATCCGAAAGATTTCAACGAAATGCCGATCTCAGCACATTTGAATCCATCCAGAATGCAAAAAATATTCGCAGGAAAGAGGCAATTTTAGGCGAGGCCGTGGATTTAATTTGCGATGCGTGATTTGGATTACCTAAACGACATCAAAATTGCAGGCCTGGCTGCAACGGAATTTCTTGGGGGCGCTTCGTTGGCTGCCTTTTTAAACGACCCCAAAACTCAAGCCGCTTGTATGCGGCAGTTGGAAATCATCGGCGAAGCAGTGAAGCGCCTAAGCGACCAAACAAAAAATGCTTATCCCAATGTGCCATGGCGTGAATGGGCAGGAATGCGGGATATTTTGATCCATGCTTACGATAGAGTCGATCCTGAAGAGGTTTGGAATACTCTCATAAACGACCTTCCAAATTTGCTTGATGCGCTTCAAATTGAAAAATGACCTCCATCGGATGGTTTTTTTCTTGAGCCCACGGGTAGCCCGAATGAGCTTTTCAAGAAACAACCCCAGCGCTGTCCATTCCCGCGACCTGCCCATCCGTGCCATGGATCTCTTCCACATCGCCATCGCTTGCGAGACCGGAGCGGACGAATTCCTCACCTTCGACGAAGATCAAGCCAACCTGGCCGGGGCCGCAGGCCTCCCCGTCTGGATAATAGGCAAGGAATAGAAATGCTAAACCCGCCTGAAACCAAGCCCGCTCGACCGCTCACGCTGCTTTCTGTCGTCATCCCTGCGCGAGATGAGGAGGGCTGCATTGCTTCCACCATCGAGCATCTCCACCTCGAACTTTCGCTGCATGGAGTTCCACACGAAATTGTCGTGGTGGACGACGGTTCCACAGACTCCACATGGCAAATCCTCCAACGCGAAGCCGCGAAAATCCCCACCCTCCGCCCGATCCAAAATCCCGGTCCGCACGGCTTCGGGCGTGCGATCACGAAGGGGCTCGACTCCATGGCGGGCGATGCCGTGGTCATCATGATGGCGGACGAATCCGACGACTGCCGCGATGTCGTGCGCTACTGGCATGCACTCAACGAAGGCTACGATTGCGTCTTCGGCAGCCGCTTCCTCAAACACGGCGGAGTCATCGACTACCCGCCCCTCAAGCTCGCGCTGAACCGCGCCGCCAACGAGCTCAGCGCCGTTCACTCCCGCGACCTCAACGACACCACCAACGCCTTCAAAGCCTACCGCCGCACCGGCATCGACGGCATCCGCCCCATCCTCTCGCCGCATTTCAACATCACGGTCGAACTCCCGCTGAAAGCCATCGATCGGGGCTTCAAGCGGTCCAATCTACAACTCGCAGCCCTCAATCGTTGCGCGTCAACTTTTACGCTCGGCTAGAATGTCAGCAGGAGTAGCTTAAGCTTTCGAGTTTTTGCCGAGCGCATCAAGCTTGAAGCAATTTAAAAAATCAGCAACATTAAAGAGGTGCAATTCCTTGTAGCCAACTATGTCGAGCAACTCGCAAATGCTTTTTCTCAGGCAGAAGTTGGCATTTGCAATAGGCTTGCTGCGTCTCTAAATGCCGCGCGTGAGCGAAAGGCTAGCGTTTTTCTTTGTGGCAACGGGGGCAGTGCGGCAAATGCGAATCACTGGGCCAATGATCTCATTTACGGTGCAGGTAAGACCGGTCGTGGAGGAGTTCGTGCTCACTCACTGGCAGCTAATACCTCAGTGATCATGTGTCTGGCCAACGATACAGGTTACGAAAATGTCTTCTCCGGACAGCTTCGTGTTCTCGCATCACCGAGCGATATTCTCATTACCTTGTCGGGAAGCGGCAACTCGCCAAATATCCTCCACGCTTTGGAGGCTGCAAAGCGCCTCGGGTTGGAAACTTGGGCGATTGTTGGTTACGATGGAGGCAAGGCTTTGCAACTCGCCCAAAATGTGATCCATTTTCCCATCAATGATATGCAAATCGCTGAGGATCTCCAAATGGTCGTCTGTCACGAAGTCACCAAAATTCTGGCCACACCCGTCTAATGAATTCCCAAAAAATCCTTGCTTTCGATGAGGCGGCGGCAATTTTTGACCAGGAGCGTCTTGCTGGTCGGCGGGTTGTTCAATGTCACGGCACATTTGATCTAATCCATCCTGGACATATTGTTCATCTCGAGGAAGCCCGTGCGTTGGGTGATCTGCTCGTCGTGACCGTTACGGATGAGAATCATGTCAATAAAGGGCCTGGTCGCCCTTGCTTCAATGATGCTCTGCGCGCTCGCACGCTGGCTGCGCTTGAGTGCGTGGACTATGTTGTTTTAATTCCCCACACGGCTGCGGTGGAGGCGATTCGCCTCGTGAAGCCGCATATTTACTGCAAGGGCAGCGAGTATGAAGACGCGTCGAACGATGTGACGGGAAACATCCATGATGACCTGACCGAGGTGCGTGCGCACGGCGGGGAGGTTCGCTATATCGGGTCGGTTGTTTTCAGTTCCACCCGCCTGTTGAATCGCCACTTCGACCACATTCCAGAAAAAGTTCGCTCGTGCTGCCAAAAACTCGCCACCCGCACATCTGCTGCCGAAATCCGCACGATGGTCGATGGCTTTCAAAACCTTCGCGTGCTTGTCCTCGGCGATACAATTATTGACCAATACGCTTGCCTTAAAGTCCAAGGTCTCACCTCTAAGAATCGCATTATTTCGGGTCGCTTTCTTCACCAGGATACTTATCTCGGCGGCGCTTTGGCCGTTGTGCGGCATGTGAAGGAATTTTGCTCTAATGTGCGCTTCGTTAGTCTGCTTGGCACGGAGCCTTGGGTCGATGACTTGGTAGCAGGGGCACTGCGTCCTGAAGAAGACGCCACTCTGCGCGAGGAGTCTTTCACCACGGTTGTTAAGAAGCGTTATGTGGAACCGCTTCTGGCGGGCAATGAACTCTCAAAACTCTTCTCGATAAATTACCTCAACGATGAGGCGCCGCCACAGGCCGTTCAGGACAGGCTCTTCGATGCCGTTCGCCGTGAGATGAAGCAATGCGATGTCGTGCTGCTTGCCGATTTCGGCCATGGTCTCATGCAAAAAAAACTGCGCGAGCTCGTGCAGGAAGAAGCTCCATTCTTGGTTCTGAATTGCCAGACGAACAGCAATAACCACGGCTTTAACATCATCACGCGTCAATACCAGCGCGCCGATGCCTTCTCGCTCGATAATCAAGAAATCATGCTCTCATGCGGCTTGCGCGATTTTGATCCTCAAGCAGAGCTTGCGTTCATCGCTCAGAGATTTAGTTCCAAGTATGCTTGGTTAACGCGCGGTAGCATCATGACTCTAGGCCTAGCTGAAGGCTACGAGCCATCTGAAATCCCCCCGTTGGTCACCGATGTCACGGACACCGTTGGTGCAGGGGATGCCTTTTTCTCGGTGGCCGGTCTTGCCGCTGTGAGTAGATTGCCTTTGGATGTGGCGACTTTCATTGGCCAGCTCGCCGGTGCACAGGCCGTGAATATCGTGGGCAACGCGCGCCCGATCTCCAAGGCCGCCCTCCTCAAATCCGCCATGTCCCTTCTTAATTTTTAATACCCTATGCGTTGTATCGTCACTGGAGCTTCAGGTTTTATCGGCAGTCATCTTGTGGACGCCCTTCTCGCGGATGGGCACGATGTTCTGGGTATTGATGATCTCAGCACCGGGCGCTTGAAAAACCTCGATGCTGCGCACAGTCAGTCTGGATTTCGTTTTCTGGAAAAAAACATCTGCTCGGCATCGAAATCAGACTTGCCATTTGCCGAATGCGACTGGTTTTTCCACTTGGCTGGGCGAGCCGATCTCGTGCCATCCATCGTCAATCCCGAGGACTACTTTCGAGTCAATGTGGAAGGCACATTCCGCGCGCTACAGCTTGCCCGCGAGCTTGGAGTGAAGCGCTTCCTCTACGCCGCCAGCTCGACTTGCTACGGCATTCCCGATGTCTATCCCACGCCGGAGACAGCTCTCTGCAAGCCGGAGCACCCCTACGCGCTTACGAAGCTCATGGGTGAGGAAATGGTCATACATTGGCACAGGGTTTACCAGCTCTCGACGCTTTCGCTCCGCCTCTTTAATGTCTATGGCCCGCGCAGCCGCACCACAGGAGCCTACGGAGCCGTCTTCGGGGTTTTCCTGAAACAAAAAATCGCCGGTGTGCCTTTTACGGTCGTAGGCGATGGCACGCAAACGCGCGATTTCACCTTCGTCTCTGATGTGGCCTCGGCATTCCTTGCTGCAGCGAAAGCAAGCGCCCAAGGCGAAATTTTTAATGTTGGCTCCGGTCACAGCTATGCCGTGAATCGTCTCGTGGAGCTGCTTGGCGGAGACAAGGAATTCATTCCACGCCGTCCCGGCGAGCCAGACTGCACCTTTGCGGACACACAAAAAATCAGCTCTCGCATTGGCTGGACTCCTTCCATCCCGTTGGAAGAAGGCGTCGCTCGCATGATGGCCGTCATCGACGATTGGCGCGACGCCCCGCTTTGGAATCAATCCACCATCGCCGAAGCCACGGCAGACTGGTTCAAACACCTCGGACACACTTCATGAACAACCTCAAAACAATCCTCGTCACAGGCGGAGCAGGCTATGTCGGTTCCGTGCTCGTTCCTCTTTTGCTGGAGGCAGGCTACACCGTTCGCGTCCTCGATCTCCTCATCTACGGTCCGCAGGTCTTTGATGGCATTCCCGCCGTTCACCGTTCCCGCTTAGAGATTCTCCAAGGAGACATGCGAGATGAGGCCCTGCTTCGCAAGGCGCTGGCTGGATGCGATGCTGTGATTCACCTCGCCTGCATCTCGAACGATCCGAGCTTCGAACTCGACCCCGCCTTGGGCCGCTCGATCAATTTCGATGCCTTCATGCCGCTTGTGGACATCGCCAAGGACAGCGGTGTGCAGCGTTTCATCTACGCCTCCTCCTCCAGTGTCTATGGGGTCAAGGAAGAGCAGAATGTCACTGAGGATCTGCCCCGCGAACCTCTCACCGACTACTCCCGCTTCAAAGCCATGTGTGAGGACGAACTCGAAAAACGCCGTGCACCCGGCTTCACCACGCTCACCCTCCGCCCAGCCACGGTCTGCGGATGGTCGCCCCGCCTGCGCCTCGACCTATCGGTCAACATCCTCACCAACCACGCCGTCAACAAAGGCAAAATTACCGTCTTTGGCGGCAGTCAGCTTCGCCCTAATTTCCATGTCCGCGATTGTGCCGAACTTTATGTGAAATGCCTCGCCCTGCCCGCTGCTCAGATCGATGGTAAAGTGTTCAATGCAGGTTACCAAAACCTCTCCCTTGACGCCATCGCCGAGAAAGTCCGCGAAGTCGTCGGTAGCCAAGTCGAAATCGCCCACACTCCCACCGACGACAACCGCTCCTACCACATATCGTCCGATAAAATCCTTCGCGAGCTCGGCTACGCCCCCCGTTTCACCATCGAAGATGCCATCCGTGAACTCAAAGACGCCTTCCAAGCCGGAAAAGTCTCCGAGCCGCTCACCAATCCGCTCTATTTCAACATCAAACGCATGCAGGAAATAGAGTTTAAGTAAACTTATTCAAGTGCTCTACGAATGGCTAAGATGATTTCCTGTTCATTAGGATAATATTCCTTTTCAAGTGCCATGCTCATGGGGGTATGGCTATCTGGATACGTTACTCGTTGCGGGTTGCAGAGCAGTTGTGTTCCCATAGACTCGGTGACTGTGGTAATTATTTCTGTGGCAGCGCCAAAGGAATGCCATCCCGGATCAGCCACCACTAGGCGGCTAGTTTTAGTTGTAGATTTTACAATTGTTTCACGATCAAGTGGGTTTAGAGTGCGAGGATCAACCACCTCCACAGATATGCCTTCTTTATCGAGTATGGCAGCAGCACGCATTGCTGGTGGCACCATGACTCCGATTGCTACCACCGTTACATCAAATCCTTCTTTGCGAACAAGCGCCTGCCCAAATCGGACGCGATAAGGGTGCTCTGGCACATGTTCACGCATGGAAAAAAGACCGCGGCCCTCGATAATTATTGCAGGGTCTTCACTAAAAACACTCTCAAGCAGTAGACCTTTTGCATCAAAAGCTGTTGCAGGCATCGCAACTCGGAGTCCTGGCAGATGTGCAAACCAAGAGTGAAGACTTTTGGAATGTTGCGGACCCTGCCCCCAGCCTTTCCCCACGATGGCACGAATCGTAACTCTGGCAGATGATTTTTCGTTGGATTTGAATCTCCATAAGGCTAACCAATTTGTAATCGCATCCAGCGAGTAGAGCATAAAATCTAGTCTCTGGTGGCAAATAATTGGTCTTAATCCAGTTAAAGATGATCCCAGAGCCGCTGCGGTCATTAGATTTTCGGATACTGGATAATCTTGAACGCGTTCCAAGCCATATTTTCCAGCTAGACCTGTTGTTGTTCCAAAAATGCCCGCTGGAGTGTCTACTAATTGGCCAAGAACTACAACATCATTGCTGAGTGCCATAGCTTGATCAGTAGCCTCACGAATTGCTTCCGCATATGAGATTTCTCGTGCCATTTAAAATAAACTTAATACGGGGCTAGCTTGGCCTCACTTTGGGCGGGATTGAAAATGGCTGAATTTTCTTCTGCAAGAAAAGCGTCTGCACAAGGGCTGTTCCCGTTAAAGTTCAAAGCCCTCCAGTCGGAGACCTTGGGGAAAGAGCTTGATTTTGCAAAATCAAAGCAATTTGCAACCTCTTGTGCAATTGTCTCTTCAGCTTCGGCAATCAGCTTCTCATTCAGCAACCCGGTGGCAACTAATTTTTCTTGTAGAAGGCGAATGGGGCAGTTTCTTTTCCAGAATTCCATCTCCTCCTGCGTGCGGTAGTTGTTGATTCCGTCATCCTCTGGGCCTACATGGCTATTCAATCGGTAAGTATAAGCTTCCACCAGCGCTGGACCATCGTCGTTTCGAAGGCGAGAAATTTCATCCTTGAGAGTCTGCCAGACAAGTGGAGCATCATTTCCAAAAATTTTTTTTGACCTTACACCGAACGCTTCGACTCGCTCGCAAATGTTATCGGAATTTTGGCGCTTCAGTTGATCTGAGAAAGTCGCATAGCGATTGTTTTCTACGACAAATAGAAGTGGTAGCTTTTTTGCGCCTGCATGGTTCACTGCTTCCCAGAAAGCCCCTTCATCAGTGGCGCCTTCACCAAAACCTGTAACGCTGATTTGAGGTTTTTTTTGCAGTTGAAAGCCAAAAGCCGCACCTGTAGCGATGCTTACCGCACCAGAGAGAATCGCACCGCTATAGAAATTTGAAGAAGGGTGGGAAATGTCTTGAGATCCTGCCAACCCTCCACTCGCTCCGGTTTTGCGGCCATAAATTTCCGCAAAGAGTTCATTTAGCGGAGCGCCTTTTGCAAAATAATAGCCATGCGAGCGGTGATGGCTAAAAAGAAAATCTTCTGTTGACAATAGAAGTGAGAGTGCTGCCGGCACTGCCTCTTGACCGATGCAAAAGTGAATGGGACAACGCATTTCGTCGGCAGGGTGGTATTCATCACGGAGAGCCTCCTCCAACCTGCGCAAGCGTAGCATTTGATAGTGAAGACGAATTGCAATTTCACCTCCCGCAATCTCAGGGTTTACTAATCGGTAATCGCCGATTTGCCGAATAGTGCTGTGAGAAATTTCCATTGCGCAGTATCAGTCTTCAGTATTTTTATGTTTCTTACAAGTCATCTTCTATAGATTTTTTTTCGCAAACTTAAATTAAAAATTGCAATGATACGACTTGTGGCAGATGGTGGTCGGGTTATCTTTCATGAGCAAAGTATGTCCTGTTATATGTTACGAAGACCTCGTGGCATCCTATTCAAATAACCTTGAAACGCAAACTCGGGGCTTTAGCGCTGGCTTGCCTTGGCTTGAGACTTGGGTGCCTGATGATGATGTTCTTGCCAGTATCAATAACCTCATTGAGGCAGCACAGAATGGCGGAATAGATTCTGTTGCGTTAAGTGTTAAAATGGAAACGCTGAAATTGCTTTCCGAGAATAATCTCGCAGCTCATTTTTCGCATCTCGGGAAGATTTTTATCAGAAGTAGCGACGCAAAGGTTATCATGGAAATCTCAGATCTTCATAAAGCTATGCTTTTTTCAGACGTGCGGGATTACTACAAAATGCCGCTACGACAACGTCATGATAATCTCAGGTTTTCACTTAATGCTCCACATGATGCCATTGGTTTTGAAAATCAAAATGGTCTCTTGTGGTTTCAGCTTAGCCAACAAGAATCATTGGTTCGAGGTGCAGGATTTTTGCCCTCGCCGTCCTGTGCGCCATCTCTTGCTGCGGCGATGGATATTCTTTGCGAAATTATCATCGGCTTGCCTCTTCTTGAAGTGCGCGAGCATGCGATAGTCAAGCTTGAATACCGTCTGCGTGATCCTGAAAAAAATCTTCCAGTCCAAGGAATCATTCTTCCACAGAATGCAGATCCGCTCTTTTTAAATGTTGGAGCATTGCTTACTGGAAGCCTGCATAAATCGGAAGTCTTTAAAGTTCGAGAAGCCAATTTTTATGATCCAGGACCTAGCAAGGATTGGATTGCCCGCTCACCCAGTGATCGTGAAATCGAATGCCAGCACGCAGTGGATTCGGCATCAAACGAGCTCCTTGGGTATCAAAAAGGAATCCGCATTATTGATGCCCATAAACCTTATGCGGTTACGATTAAGTTCGAAGGAGATGCCGCTGTCGGCGTAAAAAGAAAGGCAGCATTGGAAATTGAAAAAATTCTCCGGAGGGCATGCGAACCTCGGCTCGAAGTCTTTTGTCTCGAAATGAAAGATACCAGTCAACTTAGAAGGTTATAAGAAAACCAAACCCCAAAACTAATTATGAGTATTGCAATTGACGACCATGTGGAGCGCTTGATTTTAGATGGAACTAAAATCGGTTGGCATACCGATCGGGTGCGAGACTGGATGGATGGAAAACGCATCGCTCCTGTTACCATCGACATGGCCTTGACTCGCAGTTGCAACTATGGTTGCCATTACTGCTATGCGATGCTCCAAGAAAACGATCGCAGCACTATCAATAAAGATATTATCACAGCATTTTTGGATGACTGTGCGGAAATCGGTGTAAAAGGCATCAGCCTTGTTTCGGACGGGGAAAGCACTATTTCTCCAGTCTTCATGCATACTTGCAAATATGGACATGAAAAAGGTCTCTCCATGGCATGTGGAACGAATGGCTTTGTTCTGACAAAAAGTAAGTCGGAGGAACTTCTTAAGCATCTTACTTACTTGAGAATCAACATCTCTGCCGGGGAAAAAAAGCGCTACGCCGAGATCATGGGTGTAAAAGAAGAATGGTTCGACCGCATAGTGCAGAATATTAAAGACATGGTGGCTGTTAAAAAGCGCGATAAGCTCACATGCACCATTGGTCTTCAAATGGTGCTTATGCCCGAATACGCAGACCAAATCCTTCCTCTTGCCCGCCTTGGGCGTGATCTTGGGGTGGATTACCTTGTTATCAAGCATTGCAGCGATAATGAAGATGGCGACCTTGGCGTGAATTATAGCGGCTACTCCAAACTTTATGATCTGCTGCGTAAAGCGGAATCTCTCTCGACAGAGGTCTATCAATGCACTGTGAAGTGGAGTAAAATCGAAGCCACAGGAACACGGAGTTACCAACGTTGTTATGGAGCGCCATTCCTTTTGCAAATTTCCGGGTCAGGCCTTGTTGCCCCATGCGGTATGCTTTTTAACGAAAAATATAAAAAGTTTCACATTGGCAATATCTGCGAAGAACGTTTCAAAGATATTTGGGCCAGCGATCGCTACTGGGAAGTCATGAACTATCTTGCCAGCCCAGAATTCAATGCTCAAAAGATGTGCGGTAGCCTCTGCCTTCAACACAAAGTTAATGAAGCTCTCGACAAAGTCGTTAAGGGAGAGGGCGAGTTGGCGCCTGCAGACGGATCAGTTCAACACGTCAACTTCATCTGAGCTAGCCTTTGCCCACATTGAACAGCGGCCTATCCATTATTATCCCGGCCTACAATGAGGAAAAGACCTTGGCCGCGTCCGTTGAATCGGCCTGCGCTGCTGCCATGCAATCCGAGACAGACTTCGAAATCCTAATCGTTAACGACTGCAGCACCGATCAAACTGCGCAGATCGCAGCAGAGATCGCCTCCCGCGACCAGCGCATTCGCGCTCTCTCAAACCAAGTTAACCTCGGAATGGGCGGCGCCTTCAAAACTGGACTTCGTGAGGCCCGTTTATCCCATATCATGGTATTCCCTGCCGACAACGAACACCCCATTGATGGAGTGCTTCCCATCCTGCAGGCACGCGGCAAAGCCGATATCATCATTCCGTATGTCACCAACCCGGAAATCCGCGCCCGACACCGCCGGGTGATTTCCTGGTGCTATGTCACTTTGGTGAACCTCCTCTTTGGACAGAAAATTCCCTACTACAACGGACTTGTCCTTCAGCGAACGGATCTCCTCCGCTCCATGAGCATTGAAACCAACAGCTTCTCTTTTCAAACGGAAGCCATTCTCAAACTACTCAAGAAAAAAGCCAGCTGGGTTGCCATCGGCGTTCCACTGCACCAACCCAGCCACTCAAAAACCAAGGCGTTTCGGATAAAAAATGTTCTTGGGGTAATGAGCACGCTTATGCGTTTATTTATTAAGCAGTTCAAATAATTAGTAAAAGTGTCCCAAAATTACAGTTATTTTTTTGCATTTTGCTGGGGGCTAGCCGTTTTATTTTCCTTCATTGGATTCGGAAGAGCTTTGTCTTCAATAGCCGGATGGAAAAACAAGGAAATACTTGGGTGCGGCATGCAGGCTGCGCTAGGTATATCTGTTGTAATTAGTATAGCTGGAGTTCTTTTACTTTTCTCTCTGGCACATCAGTCTATTTTAGTAGCTTTAGTAGTTATAGGAGTGATGCTTTGTATTTTATTTGTTTTTAGTGACTTTTCTCAAAAAAAATTCTCTACGGATTTAGCTTGTTTTAAAAACGATCTTCTTCTTTGGATTCTTGCAATTATAATTTACGCAACATCAGTTTCATGGACAGGCAGTATTGATCCAACCGATGATTTTCAAGGCTATTTAACTATGCCTGAAAAAATATCACAGACAGGAACCCTAAGCGAACCTTTTGGATTAAGAAGAGCATATACTTTGGGGGGCCATGTTTTTCTGAAAGCACTCGTCCAATGCGTGACTTCAGAGAGAACTGGGCATTTGTTGGACATGGGGATTTGCAAGTTAATTCTTTTTGGTCTTCTCCTTGGATTAACTCGGGAAATCAGATCGACAGCACCCGTTCTGAGGTTCTGTTTTATTCTTCTGGTTCTTATAATTCAGGTGCCAAGAATCAATACTAACAGTTCTCTCACAGGAGTTTGCCTTCTTGTTCCTGCTCTCGTTTTGATGGATAATTTCTTCAAGGTGCCGAATAAAAAATTGGCAATACAAATTGGTCTTCTCATAGCCGCTGCTATTACTATGAGATCCATTTACATTGGACCGCTGGGGGCGGCGTGTGCGATATATGTCGGTTGGAATTGCCTTCAAGCAAAAAACTGGAATAACTTAATTGGTCAATTCAGGCAGAATGTGATTCTCTGGCTTGTAGCCTTTGCGGCTCTGGCCTCGTGGTTTGCAATTTCCCAAATGGATTGTGGAACTCCTCTTCCGCTGTTTTTTGGGGGCAACATCAACCCTGAATTTGCAAATACTGGAAATAAAGAGGGTATCTTGATGGATGCCTCTACAGCGCTTGCATTTATCTTCCTGCCTGAAGTATTTGTCTTTCTGATAATTGCATTGCTGCCGCTCTTTTTTGATTCAAGTAGATTCGTTAAAGCATCATGTCTAGCAACATTGATATGCGTTTTTTACATCGCATTGAAAGGTGGTGCCTGCTTAACACGCGATCTCTACAGGTTCTGTTTCCCCATAATTTTGTCGCAAGTTATTCTGTCATTTATTGAGTTATCACGACTTTCCTTCAAGTCCGATGAGGAATCTAATCTAAAGCAAGGATTGAATCTTAAAAAGATATTAACAATATCTGTATCGCTATTGGCAATGATGAACTTCTCAACGGGATGTTCGTTTATTTCCGAAACAATAGCCTCACTTTACAAGCAGGTTTTCCGATCAGGGCCATTTTTGCCTTCTCAATATCAACAAGAATATATGCAGCTACAAGGCATTGTGCCTAAGGGAGAAAAAATTCTTGCTGCAGTTGATGCTCCTTATCTTCTAGATTACGCAAGAAATCAAATTGCAAACGCTGATGTTGTAGGCGGCATGAGTCCCAACAGAGAGATGCCATTTTTTAAAGGGCCAGAGGCTCTCAAAAAGTATTTGTTAGATCAAAATATAAAATATATTTTAGCAGTTGATTGGGATAAGGGGCTCGTATCCTACAACAGAAAGAATATAAAAGAAAATAAAAGAGAGTGGTTTGTTAATGAAGTTCAAACTCCCTATGCATTGAATTTTATGGATTCAGTAGATGAGCTTGAAAAAAAGAATAAAACTGTGGATTTAGGCGGAAACTGTAGGCTTATTCAATTGTCGGAATAACATTTCCATATTGATTATCTCGAATATTTTGAGATATGACTTCAATTTTTTGCGAATGAGCACTGATGGGGACCAACCAAACAGGTTAAATGCTTTCCTGTTCTCATAAGCAAAACCATAGTCCTCCTCACACCTTCATTCGCATCTGCGATCTCGACTTTTGGATCAGCCTCGGGATCTTCTGGATCTTCCGATTCCCAGAGACCCTGGAGCCAATGAAAAATACCGCATCTTGGTTGTTTCTTTCTTTAATCCCGAAACCGGCGATTGAAAAAAGTCGTTTTGCGCGGGGAGGAAGATGCACAGGCGTGGTGTGAACAAAACCGACCTCATTACATTTTATGGATGGCGTTGATTGGCTTAACAAAAACAAGAAGGCAGTAACGAGAGGCTCAAACTGCCAACTTATTCAGCTCACGCCGCTCTAAACGGGGAATTATTCCCTCCGATTATTGCGATGCCCAGCGCCGCCACAGCGGCGACTGCAATGATTTCCCCTAGAACCAGGTTCTCCAATATTTCCTCTTTTGTCATTTGCACAATTTCCATCTCCTCCAGATCTCCTGAATTGGGATGTGCCACTTGAACTGCGTTCCATGCCCGAAGCACATATGCGCGCCCGCATCCGTAATTGGCGTCCCCGACGTATGTTCCGAGATGCTCCCAACTTTCGGTAGCTAACCCGGTTTCTTCAAGAAGTTCTCGCTTTGCCGCATCAAGCGGATCCTCGCCGGCGTTGATCGTGCCGCCGGGAAGGGTCAGGCTGACTTTTCCGATGCCGTGCTTATATTGCCGTTCGAGGATGAAAAGCCCTCCGGGTGTTGTTGCAACGACGACGGCATAGTCCGGGATTTCAACTTGGTTGAAGTCGTCGATCACCTGCCCATCTGGCAGCGAAACCTTGTGAACACTGTGAGAAATCCAAGGAGGCGCCTCGTAGCACTTTCTGTTTTCGAGTATTTTCCAGTTCTGTAACTTTTTAGCGTTCAACTTGAACTCCAAATTTTAAATTAATAGATATTTCAGATATCACTGATGCAATAGGTTGAAGCCGTGTTTAATTGGTGATTTTCGCTCAACTGCGAGGTAAATGGCTTCATTTCTATAAATATTGGGCATCCCTATTTATCCGTGAAATCGGTGGTTCTATTCCGGCTTTTTTAGTTCATGTGGGAAAAGCCGTCGTTATTTACCGGTTCCAGCTTTTATGGTTTTCCCGATACCATTCGATCGTTTTCTCCAAGCCCTCACGGAGGGAGTATTGGGGTTGGAAGCCGAGTTTATTCACAGCAAGAGAGTTGTCGATCAGCCTGACAGGGATCATCTGTGGCTTGGTGGTGTCGAACTGCACATCCGCGTCATGAAATCTATCAAGATCGAGCAAGGTGCGGATCACATCCTTAACCGTGTGTCCCTCGCCGCCAGCGGCAATGTTGACGGCGAGATAAGGTGAAGGGTCGTTGAAGGCCAGCAGCAGGCCGTCGAGGAAGTCTTCGATGTAGAGAAGGTCGCGGATATCATTGCCGGTCCCCCATACTACAAAGGGCTTCTCCCGCTGGACAACCCGCCGGATGAGGGCCGCAGTGACATGGGATGTATCCGGGGAAAACTTATCGCGCGGCCCAAAGATGTTTGACGGCCGGACTACGGTGACCGGCATGGTGTCCTTCAGCTTTTGCGAGTAGAAAACAGCGAGCCATTCGGCCGTCCGCTTCATCCAGCCCACCCCGAAGTAGATATCGTAAGGGTCGGCGTCAAACATTTCCTCTTCGCGCACCGGCCTGTCGCCGGTTGGCGGGTAGGCAGCACTGCTGCTCAAGTAGAGGAACTTTTTGACTTTGACCATATAAGCTGCCTCCATGAGCTGCGAGGTCATCACGAGGTTCGGCGTGATATGCACGAGCGGTGTTTTTTTCATGACGGCCGCTCCCGATGTGGATGCGGCGCAGTGAAAAATGTAATCAACGCCTTCGACTGCCCGTTGGCAATCTTCCATGCGCGTGAGATCGCCCTTGAGATATTCGACGGCTGGATTGTGTGCGACCGCGCAATGAGAGTGGATTGTGGCGCGCACTCTGGCACCTGCTTCAACAAGCCTCAAAACTAGGTTACTGCCGATAAAGCCGGCGCCGCCGGTGACGAGGACGCGTGAGTCTTTAAGCATGGGAGTTCGCAAAATAGTTTTGCCGGTTAAGGTATTCTGTTTCGTTTTTGGTATACCACTCCCATGTTTTTTTTAGCCCAGCGACGAGGCTTGTTTGCGGGTCGTAGCCGATCATTTGCCGGGCGAGCGAGATGTCCATAACGCGCTTGGGAAACCCAGACGATTTGGTCGTGTCAAAAATGTAGTTAAAGGGGATGAAGCTCTGGAGCGCTTCGACCAGTTGGCGGACCGTGTATCCCTCGCCGCTGCCGAGATTCACGTAGCGTCCCTTAGTGCCGTGATGGAGCGCGAGGATGACGCCCTCGGCCACATCTTCGCTGTAGGCAAAATCACGGACTGCAGTGCCGTCACCCCAGATGACGACCGGGTTCTCCAGTTTACGTATACGGGATAACAGGGAGGGGATCACCATTGCGTTTTCTGGATCAAAATTATCGCCAGGACCATAGACGTTGCACGGTCGGACGATGGCAAAGTTTTGTAGCCCGTATTGGATTTGGTAAGCTCGGACTTGCATTTCGGCCATGCGCTTAGCCCAACCCGGAAACATGTCCATCGGCGGCTTTTCATCGGATTCCTCCGACTCCACAAAAACCTCAGCGCTCGGATACGCTCCGATCGAGCTGGTATAAACGACCTTCCCCACATTGTTGATGCGGCAAGCTTCGAGCATGTTGGTGTTCATCATGAGCAGCGGCACAAGAAAGCTCGCCGGCTTGCTTTTGGTGACTTCAATCGATCCCTTGATCCCCGCGACATGAAAGACAAAATCCATGTCGTGCGTCGCCTGCTTACAAAATTTAAAGTCGGATAAATCCCCGAAAATATGGCTCGCCCGCTCATCAATGTTCAATTTATCGAGCGACACGACTTGCAAACGAGCCCCAGCATCGCATAGTATACGAACAATTTGCCTACCGATGAGACCGGTGCCCCCCGTGACGAGGACATTTCGACCACGGAACGCGTCCAAAATTGCTTGTTCAATCATAATGTTAGCGAGAATAATGCCACCACTCGTCAAGGATGGTGTGGAGTTCGACTAAACCGTTCCAAATAATACTACGGCTGCTTTTGCCTCCTATGCGTGGTGGTTCATCGCCGGGAATCTCGGCGACCTTCTTCTTCCTCTTGGCGCACCGGATGTTCAACTGCGTGTCGATCGAGAGCTTAATTTCCAAATCGAGCTCCTTGAGCAGATTTATCCGGTAGGCGCGGTAAAAACCGAGGACATCCGTGTAGCGTGTCCTAAATAGGACGTTCACCATGGCGGTGAACAACCAGTTTCCGAACCCCGATATCAGATGATCATCCTGGCTTTTTGCGGGAGGCAGATATCTGGATACCACAACCATATCATACCCCTCCTCCATTTTGGCGATCAGTTCCGGAATTTTCTCCGGTATCATGTTGTTGTCCGGAGTGAACTGAATGACAACGTCACCGGTTAGAGCGGCAAAACCTTCCTTGATTCCGTTGACAATCCCCTTGCTTCGTTGGCGAAGCACCTTGTAGCCGAAGCTTTCGGCAAATTCTATCGAACCATCCGTCGATCCGCCGTCCACCACGATGACCTCAAACAAAATATTTTTGGGAATGCGGGGCAGGATTTCTCTCAGGCCCTCGATTTCGTTCAGAGAGAGCATCATCAAGGAATATCTGTGTCTCAAATTCATAATTAAAAACTCCGGCTTTCAGCTCCATCTACCGCGATGGAGGCGCCATTGATCAGGCTGGCACGCTCCGAACAAAGAAAGGCGACAACGGCTGCGACTTCCTCCGGGGTTCCCAACCTCGCAAGAGGGTAGTTCTCGCGAACCATGTTTTCGAATGCCACAGGATCCTTGTTTCTTTCATCATCCCAGCCCGTTCCGGGAATAGCGATTGCTCCCGGAGCCACACTGTTGAATGTGATGCTGTCCCTGGCCAGGTCATGGTTCATGGCCAAAGTTTTCATCATGCTGGTTTGAGCACTCTTGGCCATGTTAAACCAAGGGCGACCACCCCCTTCGCGGCCATACACCGAGGTGATAGTAACAACACGTCCCCACTTCTGCCGCCGCATATGCGGAATTGCGAGTTTCGTAAACCGCACGGCAGCGAGTGCATTCTTTTCATAAACGTCCAGCCAGACGTTTTCAGGGGTGTCTTCCACTGTCGGAGATCCCCACCGCCCTCCTCCCCCAGCATTATTTATCAAAATATCGATGCCCCCCCAAGTTTCAACGACCGTATTGATCACCCGATCTGCATCCCCGGCAACGGTCACATCCGCAGACACTCCAAGCGCTTGAACTCCCATCGCAAGCAACTCGCTTACCACGTTGTTACGTGCGTCGAAGCCCCGAGAGCAGATGGCGACATTGCACCCCTCCTCGGCGAGCGCCAATGAAATGGCACGTCCAATTCCATGACTCCCTCCGGTAACCAGCGCGAACCTCCCCTTCAACCGTAAATCCATATTAGGGTGTTACCGGCTTCCAGATGATTTGGGAATACCCTTCCAGAAACAAACTTCCAAAATATGAACGTTTGCTCTTCAAGATTTTTACTCTTCCTTCTCTCTCAAGCTCCTGAAGGCGATCTGGAAACCCCTCCCAATATTTGCGAACCTGATGGAACCTGATCGCGGCATGGTCTACGGAAACCTTGTCATCATACCACTCGCAGATGGGTTCAACATGGGCACAGAGCGAAGGTTTTGAGTCGAGAACATACTGGAGAAACCCCTCGAAGTTTTTCCCAGTCTGTTCCAATGCGCCTATTGTGAGGACGGCACTGTTCGGGGCAATCTTAAGGTCTTTGTTAGGGGCAAAAAAATCGAAAAGGCGCCCCTCCATTTTCCATCCGTAAACCGTCGCCAATTTGTTCACGATATCTCGTGATGCCGCCGCCCAATCCATTCCGAACAGCCTTTTCTCGGGAAACAAATTGGCAAGCACCACCAGATTGAAACCAGAACCACATCCAAACTCGTAGATATTATCAACGTCCTTGAGGTATGTCTTGAAAAACCACTCGCGGAAAATCGAATACCAGTTGAATTCGAACTGTGGGTCCACCGGCATCACATATTTCTGATCCAGTCGGACCGGTTGATTTTTTCGGATATATTTTGGGACAAGTTGCGAGACATCAAAGTTGCAGCTCTCCAAGCCCTCCAGATTCTCAGACCACCCTTTTTCCCAGCGTTGCTTCCCTTCGGGACCCGCGAGAGTCAGTTCCCCGGAATCTATGGTCGTCAAAACGTTTTTCAAGACCTCGTCATGATCACACCCTTCGAGAAGCCGGTAACGAAAATCCTTTACTGCAATTTTGTCGGCACAATTTGTCTCGATGTCTTCCTGTGTGGTGCCAAAAAGCCGGGCGAAATCCCCCGTCGTCATTTCCTGAAGGTGCGAATTGGTCTTTGTGGAATCTATGTTTTCTTTCACGATTAAAATGGCCCTTTAAAGCGGTTTTCGTGGCTGAAGAAATCCTCACCGGACAAATCGGTCGGGGCAAGCCCCAGCTTTTGTTCGATCGCACGGACGAGCTTTTCCGCCCCAGGATAGAACTCGTTTTCCAAAACACGAACTGTTGGGCAGGGAGTATGAACGAACCCGATCCTCGTCACGGGCGACTTCAAGAGCCCGAAACACTTTTCGGAAATCCTGGCGGCGGCTTCGGCGCTGAAACCGCAGTCCACCCAATCGTTGTCGGCTACGATGCAGTGCCCGGTTTTCTTCACGGATTCCACAGCCAGCGATTCGTCAAACGGGGAGATTGTCCGCGGGTCAACGATTTCAACGGAGACTCCGCGCTTGTGCAAAATCTCCGCAGCCTTCAACGCCTCGATATTCATCCATGATGTTGCGACCACGGTAATATCGCTTCCGGGGCGAAGGATATTGCCCTCCCCGAGAGGGATGGTGAATGGCTCTTCAGGAACATCCTCGACCGCCCAGTAGAGCCAGCGGTGTTCGATGAAGACCACCGGGTTGTTATCCCTGATGGCGGAAGTCAAAAGCCCTTTGGCATCACGTGGCGTTGTGGGCAAAACCACTTTTAGTCCGGGGATGTGAGAAAAATAGGAGTGCAGGCTCTTGCTGTGCTGAAACCCTTGGCCCCACCCGCGCCCAACAACCGCACGAATAACCATCGGCACGCCCACTTGCCCGCCGGTGGAATAAGCATAGCTTGAAACCATGTTGACCAGCTGGTTCATGGCAAGGAGGAGGAAATCCACGCGGATGTGCACATGAATAGGTCTCATGCCGTTGATGGCGGCCCCTAGACCAAATCCAGTCATTGCCTCTTCGCAAAGAGGGGTGTCAAAACAGCGATCCGGCCCGAATTTTTCCAACAAACCCGCCGTGCTCTCAAAAATCTTTTTATGGTCGGGCACGCCGATCCCGTAAATAAAAACGTTAGGATCCCGCTCCATAGATCGGAA
>Ga0209085_1000201_pt1 | contig 46144 bp, 41 predicted proteins | sample C_131016_EF_Meta_FD_187310 | JGI IMG/M metagenome (GOLD analysis project Ga0209085, IMG submission 187310) | Freshwater microbial communities from Lake Croche, Canada to study carbon cycling - C_131016_EF_MetaG (SPAdes) (version 2) | ecosystem: Environmental > Aquatic > Freshwater > Lake... | reverse complement strand
GTGCGAATCAGCAGCCCATGCTGGAGCACGAAGCGTAAGATTGATTGAAGAACCTTTGGCTGCAGCCATTGGTGTCGGGCTTCCGGTGCAGGATGCCTCGGGAAACATGATTATCGACATCGGGGGAGGCACGACGGAAATGGCGATTATTTCCCTTGGGGGAATTGTTTTCAGCCGGAGCGTTCGGGTTGCTGGAGACGAGTTGGATGAGGCGATCATGAACTATCTCAAGCGGGCTTATAACTTGATGATCGGGGAAAGAACCGCGGAAGACATCAAGGTGAAGATCGGGTCTGTCTATCCGATGGAAAAAGAAACTTCGATGGAAGTGCGTGGACGGGATCTGGTGGCGGGTCTTCCAAAAACACTGACGATCACCTCCCAAGAGGTGCGGGAGGCTCTCTTAGAGCCGGTGCAGATTATTTTGGAAAGTGTGCGGCTGACACTGGAGCGATGCCCTCCTGAACTGTCGAGCGATCTGGTGGAGCGTGGGGTTGTGTTGGCGGGCGGAGGTGCACTGTTGCGTGGATTTGACCGGCTTTTGAGCGAGGAGACAGGACTGCCCATTCATGTGGCGGAGGATCCGCTCAGCGCGGTTGTTGAGGGCACGGGAAAAGTGCTCGATGAACTGGAGTTTTTGACGAAACTGACAACTTCTGATGGACGCGGGTAACCGTCTCCTGAAGAATCCGTTTCGAAAAAAATAAAAACATGTCCCGGAAGTGGGTTTGGGTCGGATCTGGCGTCGCCGTATTGGCGGGAGTGGTAATCATTTTTTTCGCCCCCGTGAGTTCCCGCCGGGCGGAGAAGGTCACGATTGAAACGGTATCCCCTCTGGCTCGGACCTGGAGTGAGATCAAGATTCGGCTAGAAGATTTCCGGCAAAGTCTTCGTCGAGCGGACTCCTTGGACGAAGAAAACCGGAATCTGCGGGCGGAGAACGTGCGTTTGCAAACCGAGATCCGTCAGGTGGATTACCTGCGAACTGAAAATGACCGCTTTCGGGAGATGTTGGCGTTTCGAGACCAGCAGTCGTACCGCCTCTTGGCTTGTCGGGTGGTAGAGAGGGATGCGTCGAACTGGTGGAATTCCGTTTTGGTGGATCGAGGATGGAATGATGATCCCAACCTCGCGCAGGATCAACCGGTCGTGACTCCCCGAGGGGTTGTTGGGAAGACGGGAACTGTGGGTCGGACGACGACCCGGGTGATGTTGATTTCGGACGAAAACTGCAAGGTGAGTGTTTTAACCGAGGGTTCAGGTGCGAGGGGAATTCTTCTCGGAGACACTCAGTTGAACGGAGGATCGCCAGTCTGCAAAATGACTTTTGTCACCCGAGAAGCGAAGTTTGAGGTGGGGGAAAGAGTTTTGACAACTGGGTTGGGTGGCACTTTTCCACCCAATCTTTTGGTTGGAACGGTGAGTGAGGCCCCTGCTTTGACGGCAGAGAAGAATTCCGGACTTTATCGAGAGGGGCAGGTGGCTCCTGCGGCGGATCTTAACGATTTGAGGGAAATGTTTATTTTGACCGGCGGAGCTCCGGCAAAAAAATGAATCCAGGATTCGGGCATTTTGTTTTTCTGGCTCTGGGGGCTTGGTTCATCCGTGCCGCGGGTCCGGAATTGCATGGGGTAAACGCGCTTGGAACCAATCTGTTGGGAGCCGTGGCCATTCAGGCGGCGTTGAACCTCTCGTTGCCTGTCTTGTTCGTCTGGGTGGTGGGGGTCGGTCTCTTTTGGGATTTGGCGACCTTTTCTGCAATCGGGCATCACGCCTTGGTGATGGGTGGGGTGGGGATTTTGGTGCGCACTCAAAAGGGATGGTGGGTCGGCTCATCGTGGGGAGAGCAGGCAGTGGGGGCGATTTTAGCGGGCGTGGCATTTTTTACCTTGGACCGATTTCTGCACTGCTTGGAAGTCCGTTCATGGGAATGGCCGTTCTCCTTGAACATCGCCCTAGTGATTGCAGGGACGATCAACGGTCTGGTTTCGGTCGTCCTTGGAACGTGGCTGGGGAGAAGGTCTGAGCCAGCAAGGGTTCACAGGCCAGGAGGAAGACAGTGATGTTGATGGCTCGTCCTCAGGTGAATTTGCCCAGGCGGATGAGTGCCGCAATGATTGTCGTGGTTCTGGCTGCACTCATCCTTTTACAAAGACTCTTTGTCGTGCAGGTGGTGGAGGGACAAAAGCATGCTCAGACGTTGATTCAGCAGACAACTATTCCGATTCTTTTGTCTCCTCCCCGGGGTCTAATTCTGGATCGGAACGGACTGCCATTGGCGGAAAATCGTGCGAGGTACGATGTGGATTTGTATGTGCGTGAGTTGACGGGCAATTACGCACGAGCTCATCGCGGGCGGTTGCCGATGACGATGGTGGATGTGGGAGTGGGGGAAAAAAAGAGGAAGCAAAAGCAGGTGGATATCGCAAAAATTGTGGAAGAGACCTCAATGGAGCCGCTGAGGAATCTGGGCATCGTGACAAATTATGATGTGGACGAGTTGCGCAAACACAATCAACAGCGGCCGAACACTCCCTTTCAGTTGGCGACCCAGATTGATTTTGCGACCCTGTCACGAATGGCAGAAAGGGATCCGCGGATCCCTGGAGTCCAAGAGGCGGCTCGACCAGTGCGTTGGTATCCATATGGGGCATTGGCCTCTCATATTATGGGATTTGTCGGGGCGCCTGAGGAACAAACTTTGGAGACGTTTCAGCCTGAAGTCATCGGAAAAGAAGGCATCGAAAAGGGGTTCGAGGAGGATTTGGAAGGAGTTCCGGGCGGAAAGATTCTTAAGAAAAACAATCTTGGATTTATTCTCGAAGAACAAGGATACCAAGCGCCGGTCCCGGGGCATAATGTGTATCTGACGCTGGATGCACGGGTGCAAACAATTGTGGAGGGAGTGATGCGGAGGGTGGGGCGCGGAGCGTGTGTGGTGATGGATCCAAAATCAGGGGATATTTTGGCGATGTGTTCCGTTCCGAATTATGATCCGAACAGCTTTGTTCCCGGAGGAACAGGCAAATCCACCGATTGGAAGCAGTTGATGACGGCAGAGGCGAAGCCGATGCTGAATCGGGCTTTGGGTGCGTATGCTCCGGGCTCGACCTTCAAAACGTTGACGGCTTTGTCCGCGTTGGAAAATCCTGCGGCGAACTTCACTCCGCAAACCGTTATTCACAGTCCCGGATCAATCGAAATGGCGGGAAGAACTTGGCATGATTGGAATCCCGACGGGCAGGGGGACATCACCCTGAAACGCGGATTGGCGATGTCGTGTAACACTTTCTTTTACCAGTTGGGAGTGAGAACAGGAATTGAGTCGATCAGCGAGATGGGGAAACGAATCGGCTTTGGAGAGAGACTTTTATTGAGGACGGATGGAGAGCCGGCTCTTGCCGGAGAGGATCCTGGAACGATGCCCGGGCGTGAGTGGATGGAGGATCGAATGGCGCAAAGAAAGAAGGCGTACAAAGGCAAGATTGAGAAGTGGGTTGCAGAAGGAAAAAAGACTCCCCGACCCACTCCCCCGGCAGTCGAGAGGTGGAGCGATGGTCATACAGCCAATACCTCGATTGGCCAAGGGTATGTACGGGTCACTCCGTTGCAAATGGCGGTGATGGTTTCGGCGGTTGCGAATGGGGGAACGGTGTATCGGCCTCGGTTGGTGCAGGGGGTGGGACGAACAACGGAAAAGGGCACGAAAGCTACTAAGGAGTATCCGGTGGGAGTGAAGCGGGGGGAGTTGGGGGTGAAGCCGGAGAATCTTGCTGCGGTGCGAGAGGGGTTGCGTGCGGTGGTGACTGAGGGGACGGGAAAAAACGCGGCGGTCAAAGATATTGAGGTGGCGGGAAAAACCGGGTCGGCGCAATTTGTGACAACGATTGGAGGCAGTACAGTGAAGGACACACGAACCTGGTTTACTGGCTTTGCGCCCCTGAAGGATCCGCACTATGTGGTGATCGTGATTGTGGAGGGCGGAGTCTCTGGGGGTTCGACCTGTGCCCCGTTGGCATCGGAAATCCTTTTTAAGCTTTTCGAGATGGAGAAGGGGGTTATGCCGCAACTGGTCTATCAGGCTCCCGTCGTTGGGCATTTTCATGGTGTGACAGCATCGGATGGGTCTTATACCCCGGGGGCAGGAGGCACGCAGGATGACGATAATGACAACGGGGGATTGGGAGGATTTTTCAACTGGATGGACGAAGGCTTCGGTGGTGGGGCAAGCCGAGGATTGCGGCGTAGATGAGAGCGAAACGCGCTTGGCGAGGGATGCATTGGCCCAGTTTACTGCTGATGTTGGGGCTATGTTCATTTGGAGTGATGGTGATTTATAGTGCTACACACACGAGTGAAGCTGCGGATCTGCGGCACGCGGCGGTGCAACAGGCGGCCTGGGTTGGTTTAGGCTTGATCTGCTTTTTCTTTTTTGCTCTGGCGGATTATCACCGATGGGTGGAGCAGGGGTGGTTTTGGTTTGGCGGTGGATTGTGCCTGCTCCTCTTGGTACTTCTTTTTGGGCGGGAAGTGAACGGAGCGAAAAGCTGGATCCGCCTTGGTCCGGTGGGCTTCCAGCCGGCCGAGGTGATGAAATTGGCCTTTCTGGCAGGGGCTTGTGCATTGATGATTAAGTTGCGGGAACGGATGGAAAAGTTCAGTACAGTGTTGGCCTTGGTAGGGTTTGCGCTAATTCCGATTTTTCTCATTTTGCGGCAACCTGACCTGGGTTCGGCTGCGGTTTTCCTGCCGATGTGCTTTGGACTGCTTTTTGTCGGCGGAACAAGACTCCGTTATCTAATCATTCCAGCGGGTCTTGGATTAGCCGGGGTCTTGGCCATCTACTTTTACGTGGGGCATCTGGGCAAGGAGCTTCCTTTTTTGAAGACGTATCAGAACAATCGAATCCGTACCTTCTTTGATCCGAACCTCGATCCGCTGGGGGCAGGGTGGACAATCCGGCAGTCGATCATTGCGATTGGGTCGGGAGGGGTGACGGGGAAGGGATATTTGCATGGAGATCAGAACCTGTATGGATTTCTGCCCAAGAACATTGCCTACAATGATTTTATCTTTTCTGTTTTGGGGGAGGAATGGGGCTTCCTAGGGGGTGCAGCGGTGATTTTGGGAGAAGCCGCGCTTCTTCTTTGTATCGCATGGATTGGATGGAGGGCACCAGACTTTACTGGCAGACTTTTGGCAGGGGGAGTTCTCGGAATGCTTTTCACACATTTTTTCATCAACGTGGGAATGACGATCAAGGTGGTGCCCATCACCGGCATTCCCCTGCCCTTTGTCAGTTACGGAGGAACCTTCCTGGCCGTGTGTATGGCCGCGATGGGATTGATGCAAAGCGTATGGAGACAAAGACATTTGGGCTAAGCTCAAACCTTTGTTCTAAGAAAGGAAAACAACATGATATTGGAAACAATAAAACGAATCTTTGGTTTGAAAAAAAGGGAGGAGCGTCGGAGTCTGCTTCTTTCGGTGGAGCCTTTGGAAAAGCGAGTCGCCCTCTTGGAGGGAGGAGTGGTGGAGGAGTTCTCCATTGAGCGTGACGGGGACCGCAGTATTTCTGGAAATATCTACAAGGCCAGGGTTCACAACGTCGAGCCCTCCCTGAAGGCGCTTTTTGTTGATATCGGACTGGAGAAAAACGGATTTCTGCATTTCTGGGATGCGGTGCCGGCTGCGATGGATGAGCAGATTGAAGCGGTTGAGCGAAAAGGGGGTCGAGGTCGCCAGCCAAGGGTGACGAGCAACGATATCCCGCGACTTTACCCACCCGGCGCGGAAGTAATTGTTCAGGTCAACAAAGGGCCTATTGGGACCAAGGGGGCGAGAGTTACGACGAACCTCAGTTTGCCGGGTCGCTATCTTGTGTTGATGCCTTTTGGAGAAATGAGCGGAGTTTCCCGAAAGATTGAAGATCCTGAAGAGCGCAAGCGACTCCGTAAAATCCTGCAAGAGCTGGATGTCCCGGAGGGCATGGGAGTTATTTTGCGGACAAACGGGGAAGGCCTGCAGGCACGCTATTTTGTCAGGGATTTGGCTCTTTTGCTGGAGCAGTGGCGTAAAGTGGAAGAGGGGATGAAAACAAAAACGGCTCCGGCGGTATTGCTGGAGGAGCCGGATTTGGTCGAACGATCCGTCCGCGACTTCCTGACGGAAGAAGTGGATGAGGTGCTGGTCGACAATGAAGAGGCGGAGAAAAGGGTTCGTGACTTAGTGGGAGCGATCTCGAAGAGGTCCTTACGAAAAGTGAAGCGACATCTTGCAGCGGAGCCACTTTTTGAAGCGTTTGGGGTTAATCGACAGATTGAAAGTGCCCTTCGTCGACAAGTGTGGCTGAAGTCGGGCGCTTCCTTGGTGATCGATGAGACCGAGGCATTGGTTTCAATCGACGTAAACACGGGGAAGTCCCGTGGAGGCAAGGATCATGATGATACGATTCGGCGAACCAATCTCGAGGCGGCGGAGGAGATCGCCCGTCAACTGCGTTTGCGGAATCTGGGCGGAATTATCGTGATCGACTTCATCGACATGCGGGCTCGCCGGGATCAGCTGGCGGTCTACGAAAAGTTCAAGGATTGCCTTCGAAGGGACCGAGCGAGAACGCACACCCTGCCGATATCCCCGTTGGGGCTTCTCGAAATGACCCGGCAGAGGGTGCAGGAAAGTATCCGTAAGGCGGTGTATATGGAGTGTCCGAGCTGCCGCGGGAAAGGAATGGTGAAGTCCTTTGAGACGATGAGCGTGGAAATCCAAAGAGAGATCAGTCGGGTTCTCCGGAATCATCCGAACGTGCATGAAATCAAAGTTCTAGTACATCCGGGGGTCTTGCACCGCCTGCGGACCGAGGATGACGAGTTGTTGATCCAGCTCCAGAGGCGCTGTTCCGGAGCGTTTAACTTCAAGGCAGACCCAACGGCAAATGTGGAGGACTTCAAGATTCTGGATGCGACGACGGATCAGCCCCTGGAATAATGGAAGAGTCCCTTTCTCGATCCATGGTGCAGATCGCCCTGCCTGGAGAGGATGACGGAAGAGAGATCGAGACCCGGGTTTCCCGGAGCTTAGTGGGCGTGGATGGGGGAAAGCCGGAAGAGTTACGGGCGACGGTCCGAAGTCTTCTTGAGGAGGAGTCGGCTCGTTTGGCGGAGCAGGTCCGAGGCGGGGCGAATGGGTTGCGGGTAGCTCAGAATCGTGGGCATTTCTACTCTGCCCTATTGCGAGAGTTGTGGGTTCGTGCGGGAGGTGACAATGCTGATTCCAACCTAGTGATGGGTGCGGTGGGGGGGTTCGGGCGAGAGGAGATGAGCCCGGCGAGTGATCTGGATCTTGTCTTCATACGGGAGGGCTCGCAACGGAAAGTGGCAGAGGAAGTTGTAAAAAAGATCCTCTACATCCTATGGGATCTTGGCTGCAAAGTGGGACACGCGTGCCGGACGATTGAAGAGACCATCGAGCGATCGGAATCGGAACCCATGATCAAAACGTCCTTGTTGGACGCACGTTATCTGGCGGGGTCAAAGCCACTTTGGGAGAAGTTCTGTGCGGAGTACAAACGGCGAAGTTTGGAGAATCATGTGGAGAAGTATCTTGCATGGCGGTTGGAAAATCAGGAATCCAGACACACCAAGGAAGGAGGGACAGTTTTTGTTCAAGAGCCCAACCTAAAATCAGGAGTTGGAGGCTTGAGGGACTTTCATAATTTGCGGTGGGTGGGAAAAGTTTGCGCTCAGGGAGAAACGTTGGCAGAGCTGGTGCAGCGAGGTTGGTTTGGGGAAGCGGAGTCGAAGCAGGTGGAGCAGGCTTTTGCCTTTCTTATGATGGTTCGGGAGTGGTTGCACGTGGGGCAAGGAGGTCCGGGAGATGTGTTGACCCTGCGCAGGCAAGGGGAATTGGCCGAAGCCATGGGGTACCCCCAACCGAACATTCTGCGAAAGAGCGAGGCCCTGATGCGGGAGGTGTATGGGCATATGAGGGTCCTGCATCTGCTCTGCAATTCGACGGCGACCCGACTCTGTCAGCAAAGACTGGGAAAACCGCGGGGACTTTGGTCCTTTTTCTCGGGTTGGAAGGGAACGCGTCGGGCAACAGATGGGTTTGTTCTCGAAGGAGCGGAGCTTCAGGCGGCCCACCCACAGATTTTTGTGGAAGACCCAATGAGAATGATTCGAATGTTCCGGATTCTGCAAGACCAAGGATCGGTTCCCGGTGCGGAGCTGAAGGCTTTGCAGAGGTCGCATTTTGGGCTACTCACCGATGAACTGATCCAGAACAAAGAGGTGCAGGAAACGTTCCTGCATATTCTACGGCAGAAAGGAAAAGTTGGCCGGATTCTCCGTCTGATGCATGAGGCGGGAATTCTTGGGCGGATGATTCCGGAATTTGCTCCGCTGACTTGTCTCGTCCAGCACGAGTTTTTTCATCGGTATACAGCGGATGAGCATACCTTAGTTTGCCTCGAGCAGTTGGATGCGATGTTGGGATCGAAGGAGCCGGATCTACGGAAGTATGCGGAGCTGTATGCCAAGGTGGAGGTTCCAGAAATTCTTGCCCTAGCCATTTTGTTGCATGATACGGGGAAGGCCGAGCTGACAAGAAAACACGAAGAGGTGGGGGCAGCGTATGCCGCAGCGGTAGCCCGAAGGTTTCATTTTTGGGGGCGAGAACTGCGGCTCATGACCTTTTTGGTTGACCACCATATGACGTTGGGTGAGTTCGCGCGGAAGAATCTGGAGGAATCGGAAACGATCCGAGCTTTGGCGAGAATTGTGCAGGATCCGGAGCGGTTGGACCTGCTGATGTTGATTTCGGCTGCAGACGTGCGTGCGGTCGCAGGAAAAAATAACTGGTCGAGCTGGCGAGAGCTTTTGGTATGGAATCTTTATGAAAAGACAAAAAAAATGCTGGCGGGAGAGGAGGAGTTTTTGCGCGGGGAAGAGGAGAAACAGGCGAAACGAAGGGAGGAAGTCCGGATGGTCCTTTCCAAGGAGTTCACAGAAGATGAGGTGAGCAAGCATCTGGAGCTTATGGGGCCAGCATATTTGCGGATGTGTCCTGCGAGCCTGGTGATGCGTCATTTGGAAGCAATTCATGAATTTCTTGAGCGCCGGGTGTCGGGTGCGGACGCACTGGCACCGCTCATCAAGTGGATGGATCAAACGGAGGAAGGACATACTGAGGTGGTGATTGTTACATGGAACCGGGAGAGACTTTTTAGCAAGATTGCAGGGAGCTTTGCAGTGGCGGGGTTGAATATTCTGAGCGCGAATATCTTTACCCGTCGGGATGATGTGGTGGTCGACACATTCCGTGTGTGCAATGAGAGGATGGAAACGGTGAGTCATCCCGTGGATCGAGCAACTTTCGAGAAGACTCTGACGGAGGCTTTGAGCGAAACGGAGGATCACTTAACGGAGCGGATCGCAGAGGTGGGGCCCACTCTTTGGCAGAGATCCTTGGGGGAGGCAGAGTTTCCGACAAGTTTACGGATCGACCGAACAAGTGAGCCTGGTCGAACTTTGGTTCATGTGGAGGCACCAGATCGGGTTGGACTTTTACATGCTCTGACAAGGGCGATTGCAGATGAGGGGATGCAGATCTCTGGGGCGAGAATCACAACGGAGAAGGGGGCCGCGTGGGACACCTTTCTTCTCGTGGATACTGATGGCGAAGCGGTGAAGGAGGAGGACCGATTGGAGCGGCTTTTCCAAAAGTTGAAGCAGGTAGTCAGCCAATGAAGTCGCTTGGAGCTTCTCTGGGAATTGAACCAAGTGACCTTGTCGGGTCGGATCGGTTGGTGCGAAAAGTTTTACGCGCAGTGCAAAAGCGGTTTGGTGTAGAGCGGGCGGCGCTTTATCTATTCAATCCAAATCTGGGGGATTTGGAAATGGACTCTGCTGTGGGGGTGGGTGCGGAGTGGCGGTCCAAGCGGGTGGGGTTGGGGAAGGGGGTGGTCGGCTGGGTGGCGAGTCGGGGAGAGGCGGCGCGGGCGGACTTACATAAAACCTCAGGTGGATTGGGTAGAGGGGGAAGCGAAATGGCGGCGCCGATGAGCGAGGGAGAAAGTTTGCTGGGAGTGATCGCAGTGGGAACTCGGAAGAAAAATTATTTTCAATCGGGGCAGGAGCGGGAGTTGGCGACTTTGGCCAAGGAAGCGAAAGGTTGGCTAAGATTGGCTTGGAGAGTGGCCGGAACTCAGGAGGAGGGGGAGAGGTCCGCTGCGTTGGCGGGAGTGGGGGCCGCGATTGGTGCGGAGGAGACATCTTCAGCAATTCTCGGAAAAGTGACAGGGGAAGCGGCACGGTTATGTGGAGCGAATCTGGCGGCTCTCTTTTTATTTGATCCGAAGACTCAGACTCTGCAGCTAGAGGTTTGTCAGGGAGGTTCGAAGAGATATCAGGCGCAACCGCCACTGGAGGCGGCAGAAACGGGATTGGGGTATGTCGTTCGCAGGCAGAAACCATGGTCGGTAAGTCAGATTTCTAAAAGTCCGCAAGATCCTCATGCCGAACTGATGAAGCGGGAGGGAATTCTTTCGTTTCTAGCGGTTCCGTTGGCGGACAAGAGGGGCGCTTTGGGGATTCTGTGTGTCGGGACAAGAAAGCCTCGGCGGTTTTCCGATGCAGAAACACGCCTGTTCGAAGGGTTGGCAGGCTTGGCGGCAGCGGCTTTGCAGCGGACGAAGTTGGCTGTGAAGTTGGGGCAGACGGAAGAGGAGCTTCACCAGCGCGAACGACTTTCCTCCTTGGGGATGTTGGCGGCGGAGGTAGCACATGAGGTGCGCAATCCGTTGGCGGTGATTCGCATGCTTTGGCATACGGCGATCCGCGGATTGCAACCGAACGAAGAACAGGGGCGCGATTTGCAATTGATTGAAACAAAATTGGGGCAGATGAACGGAATTCTCGATCGGGTATTGAACCTGGCCCGCTCGGCTGATCCACAGATGGGGGAAGTGAATGCCAGGGAGGTGATGGAAGAGGTGGCCTTGTTGGTTCGGATCAAGCTGTCGGCGGCGAAAATCCGTGTGAGTCTGCATTTCCCGGAAAAGAAGACGATTTGGATTCGAGGGGATCGTTCTCAGTTGGAGCAGGCGGTCCTCAACCTTGTGCTCAATGCCCAGGAAGCGATGGGGGAGGGAGGTTGCCTAAAGCTGATGGCGATCAAGCGTGGAGATGAGGTGGTTTTGAGCGTTGAGGATTCGGGCAAAGGAATGGAGAAAGAGGTGACAGATCGTCTGTTTGAACCCTTTTTGTCCAGACGTCCTGGGGGAACTGGGTTGGGTATGGCCCTTGTCCGTCGAACGGTCGAAGCCCACGGGGGTACGTTACGAATTCAGTCGAAGGCAGGAAAAGGGACGAGAGTGGAGATGCGACTGCCGGGCTGGAGCAACGAAAAAGTTAGCTGATCTGAGTTAGTTGATTAGCTTTTCAAGCTCTGCATCTTTAGGCACGCCTAGCTCGAGGGCCCGAGTGTAATGACGCTTGGCCAATTCTTTCGCCGGTGGGGTTTGGGTGGCATAAATGACGGCCAAGTTGAAGTGGGCATCACCGTATCCATCGTCCAACTCAATGGCTTTCCGGCATTCCTGTTCTGCTGCTTCTTGAAGGCCTTTTCGGGAGCTTGAGATGCCCAAGTAGTTTCGTGTCTTGGCATCGGCTGGATCGAGAGCAACGGCGCGGCTCAGGATTTGAATCGCATCGTCATACTTCTCTTGTTGGACTAAGGCGATGCCAAGAACAGAGTGGGAAAATGCATCGTTAGGAGCGACACGGATTGCTTCGCGAAGAGCTTTCTCGGCTTCGGGGTACTTCTGCTGTTGAAAGCGGACGACTCCCAGATTGGAGAGCGCGTAAATCGATTGGGGGTACTTCGCGAGGATCTTTTCGTAGGCGGCAGCAGCTTCGTCGAACTTCTTCTCATTGTAAAAGGAGGTTGCCTGGGCTGCCGTATCCTTGAATTCATCCGGGATGCGGGGTTTTTCCGAGAACGTTTCTGGGCTGGTCGGCTTTTCGGCTGCGCTTGATAGGGTAGGTGTGGTGGTGGGAGCAGATGCTGCGGCGGGCTCGGGAGCGACGAGGGTGGGGGCAGAGAATTTGAGCATGCCCTGCTCTTCATCAGTCAGAGATACGAGAGGCGAGCTGAGCACTTCCAACTGGGTTTTGAGGGCATCGGTGGAAACGGCCAGATTTTTAAATTCATCCAGCACGAGGCGTCGGGCGGCTTCGCGCCGGGCCTGCTCCTTGAGCTGACGATCCAAGATAGAGCGAAGCATTCCATTTTCCTTTGCCAAGGTAGAGTCGGATTTACCGGAGGAGCCGGCTTGCTGAAGCTGGGCAGTAAGGCTGGCGATCTTTGTTTTATATTCTTCGTTCGCCCGAGCGAGTTCGGCTGATTTTCCATTGGCCTCAGCCAGCTTTTTTTCCAGCTGATCCACTTGTCCCCGCAGGGAGGTCATTTCGCCGGCCAATTCCCCGCCGGCAGCTTTTTTCAAGGATTCTTCAGCGGCGGTTAGTTTGCCACGTAACGCGCTATTTTCTTCCTGGAGCTTGGCAAGATTCGCGTCGGGAGCTGGGGCAGCGGAAAGTTTCTCTTGAAGCTGTTTTTTCTCTGCGACGGCTGTGTCGAGTTCGCTCTTGGCTTGGCGAAGTTCTGTCCGGGCGGATTCGAGTTCACCGGAAAGGTTGATGATCTTCTGTCGAAGGGCAGAGGGGTCATCCGTGGCAACAGAGGGGGAGGAAGTAGTAGTAGGTGAGGGGGCAGAAGGGGCTGGTATTTCCGCTTTGGGCTCGGAAGGGGCTAGTTTTTCGGTGGTGGTGGTGGGTGGGGGAGCAGTTGGAACTGAGGCGGGGGTAGGTTTGGATGCGGGGGCGGAGTCTTTGGCAGATTTAAGGGATTCTAATTTCTCCGAAAGGTACTTGATCCGATATTTGACGATGGTGGGTTCCCATTCGGGATTTTCGTTTTTCAGTTTCTCAAGACGTTGGATGGCCGTTTCATACTTTTCGCGACCTTGGGAGTTTTGGCCTCCCTGAGTGAGTTTGTCCCCCTCTTGGATCATCACGTAGATCTGGAGATAATCGTCTTGGGGGGAGGCCGCAGAGTGGACATGGGCAGGAGTTGCCCATGCAAGGCATCCGAAAAGAGCAATCCATTGAAAGAGCTTCATGAATGGGGAAGGGAATTAGGCGACGAAAAGCCAATCGGGGCAAGTGAAAATCAGCCCCGTTGACGATAACTTTTCTCCGTCTAAAGATAGGGATATGGATCTGGCCATCCCTCAAGGGGTTTTGGTGCTGAATCGCTTCTGGCAGGCGGTCCACATCTGTTCCGTGCGTAGGGCGTTCACCCTGCTTTACATGGGGCATGCGCAGGTGGTGGAAGGGAACGGAGCAGGGGATGATTTTCGAACGTTTGATTTTCACCGTTGGCGGGAGCTGAGTCAGGACTACGAGGGGGAGGATGCGGTTAGGACGATCAGTTTTCGGATTCGAATTCCACGGGTGATTGTTCTGATGCTGTTCGATCGGATTCCTAAAAAAGAGGTCAAGCTGACCCGGCAAAACATTTTCGAGCGCGATTCCTACACCTGCCAGTACTGTGGAGAGGTGAAGGATCGGCGCGACCTGAATCTGGACCATGTCATTCCGCGGGATCACGGCGGCACGACGACGTGGGAAAATGTGGTCTGTTCCTGCATCCCGTGCAACACGCGGAAAGGGAATCGGCGTCCACCGCAGGCCTCGATGAAGTTGATTCGCAAGCCGAAGAGGCCGAAATTGAGGACGTTCCTTAATGTCCAAATTTCCCGAAACGGGCCTGAAACCTGGCGGCACTTTTTGGATTTGGCGTACTGGAATGTGGAGTTGAGCGACTGAAGAAGGAGGGTGGGACGACTCCGAGCCCGAGTTTGGGCGGAGCAGGGGAGCGGGCGCGGCTTTTCCCGGTGACCCAGGAGGGAATTTTTTTAGCTCATGCGGCGGTGGCCCCAATCAGTGGGCCAGCTCGAGAGGCAATGGATGCCTGGACGGCCGATGCGGTCGCTGGGCGGCAGGAGGGGGAAGATGTGTGGCGGAGAGTACGAAAGACAAGGGAAGTGGCGGGGCGTTTCCTTGGGTGCGATTGGGATGAGGTGTCGTTGTTGGGGCCGACGGCGTTGGGGTTGGGGCTGGTGGCTTTGGGGTTGGATTGGAAACTGGGGGACGAGGTGATTTATGATCCGTTGGATTATCCGGCAAACGTTTATCCCTGGGTGGATCTGGTGAGGCGGGGGGTGCGACCCGTTCCCCTGGAGAGAAGGGCGGGGGAGGAGATTCGCTGGTCGACGATTTTCCCGAAAATTACAGGCAAAACGAAATTAGTGAGTCTAGCGACCGCGCACTATCTAAGCGGCCTGACGCCGGAGCTTTCCGTTATTGGACCTGAGTTAAGGGCGCGGAAGATTCTGCTTTGTCTGGATGGGATTCAGACTTTAGGGGTCCTGCCCACCGATTGGGCGGAGGCGGACTTTTTGGCTGCGGATGCCCACAAGTGGATGTTGGGACCGGTGGGAGCAGGGGTTTTCATGGTCCGGCGGAGGGTGTGGGATCAGATGGCGCCCCCGCTATTGGGTTCTTGGAACGTCGTGAGTCCTGATTTTTTGGCTCAGCCGAAGATGGTGTTGGAGGAGGGAGGAAGAAGATATGAGCCGGGTAGTTTGAATCTCCCTGGAATCGATGGAATGCGAGCGTCCTTGGAACTGCTGGAAGGATTAGGTCGGTCTGAAGTTATGGCCCACGTTTTGGATCTGGCAGGTCGGATCCGGGAGGGGGGGCGGTCGAGGGGATTTGTGATTTACGGGAAGGGAGCGGGGGCTCGGGCGATTACAAGCTTCCAAGAACCGAAGGGGGGGTGGGGGGACTTGGCTAAAAAGATGGAAGCGGCGCAGATTCGGGTCTCTTGGAGGAGGGAGCATGAGGGAACGATGCTTCTGCGGGTTTCTCCCCACATCTCGAATACGGTCGAGGAGGTGGATGAATTTTTAAAAGTTTTAGGAAGAGCGGATTGACTCGCAGCCCTTTCCTCGGCACGATTTCCATCTTACTGATCTTCTGCAATGAAACCGACTTACAACCCCTCCAAGCGCACCCGGAAACGCCAGTTTGGCTTTCGGGCTCGCATGAAAACCAAGGGAGGGCGTGCTTTGATTGCGCGTCGTAGGGCGCGCGGTCGTCGTCGCCTTCTGCCCAAAGGTGTGGAGCGCCACTACGCCCGCCACACCGGGGCGTGATCGGCGCCTGCCTCGGGCGCGCATCCTTCGTCGCCGGCCGGAATTTCTGGCCATCCGCCGTGAAGGAGGCACTGAAAGTGGAACTCAACTCAAACTTAATTGGCGGAAGCTTGCCCGGAAGGACCGCCGGATGGCGATCGTCGTACCCAAGGCTTGTGGAATCGCTGTGGTGAGAAACCGAATCAAGCGTTGGGTGCGGGAAGGCTGGAGGAATCTGCAGTCGGAGGTGTCCCCAGGATCCGATTCAGTTTGGATTGCGAGACCCTCGGCAGGAAAGGCAGGGAGTGAGATTTTGCGGAAGGAAATGATCCGCTTATACCAGCGTGCGGGATTATGGGAGGGGGAGCGATGAAGCGTATTTGTGTTTGGCTCATTCGCTGCCAGCAAGGGTTGGCTCTTTTCTGGCGGACTCTTTTAGGAAGTCCGGGTCCCTGTTGTCGTTTCCATCCGACTTGTTCGGAGTATGCCATAGAAGCAATCGGTCGGCATGGGTTGATCAGTGGTGGTTCGCTCGCATTGAGAAGGATTTTGCGTTGTCATCCATGGGCCAATTCGGGTTGGGATCCAGTAAAGGAGATTTCATGAAGAAGGGCGGAATGGACCGAAAGTCTTGGATCGCGGCTGCGATCTGTTTTGGGCTTCTCCTGCTCTATCCGAAGATTGTTGCACACTTTTATCCTCCATCGCCGCTGAAGAAGGCAGCTTCGGGAGAGACGGTGCCGATTAAAACAGGAGAGAAGAGTCCCCCTGCGTCCGTTCCGGTTCTGACTCCGAAGGAGAGTTTGGCGCCCGGGTCGGTGAACCGCAAAAGTGCGGAAGAAACGGCTGTTTTATCGAACAACACCTTGCGTGTGATTTTTACGACATGGGGTGGGGGAATTCGAGAAATGGAACTACTCGAGCACGGGGCAGAGGGGGAAGGCAAGGAGGGGAAAGTTCGGCTAAATTTAGGATCTCCCGATGCGATTTTTGAATTGCGTGGGTGGACGCCTCCAGGAGAGGGATTGATTTGGAGTATTGAGAAAGCGGATGAGCAGGAGGTGGTATTGACTGCTCCCGCCCAGGTGGGGGGTGAGGCGCGGATTCGTCGGACGTTCCGACTGACGGGGGAGTATGATCTAACCTTTGTTCAGGAGGTGGAAAATCGCGGCGGGGTTCCCTTGGCGATGCCGGCGTATGCATTGTCTGCCGGGGTAGGGGCCCCGGTTCATCTCCGCTCGCAAGAGGAGGCGTATGTGGGAAGCGGTTGGTTTACAACCGACGGAACATATACGACCCACAAGCTGCCCGAATTCAACGATTCGCGATTCCTGTTTCTCTTTCCGCAAAAAGGGAAGGAGTTGGTGGTGAGCCGAGAGGATCGGTCGGTCAAATGGGTGGCGGCAAAAAGCCAGTTTTTCGCGGTTGTTCTGACGGCTCAGGAGACGCCAGCGAGCGGGGCAGAGGCCCGCAAGGTTGAGTTGCGTGGGGAAAAAATGAGAGATGGAGGAGGAGCGGTGCCAGCTGTGGAAACCTGGATGAAATTGGCGGGATTTGATTTGGTGGCGGGTGGAAAAAATATTCGCTCGTTCGGGTTGTATGCCGGCCCTAAGGAGGATTGGAGGTTGCGAAGACTGGCGCACGATGAGGACAAGGTGATGGAGTTTGGATGGATGGGGATTGTGAGCCGGCCTCTTCTCGTGGTCATGAACACGATCGAGAAGGGGGTGGGGAATTATGGTTGGTCGATCGTGATTCTGACGATTTTATTGAAAGCCATTCTCTGGGTTCCGCAGGCCAAAGCAAACCAGAGCATGAAGAAAATGCAGATCTTGGCTCCGAAGTTGAAGGAGATTCAGGAGAAGTTCAAAGAGGATCCGGCAAAATTGAACACCGAGATGATGAAGCTTTATCGGGACTACGGGGTGAATCCTTTAGGCGGCTGTCTTCCCATGCTGATTCAAATGCCTGTATTCCTAGGGTTTTATTATATGCTACTCAGCTCGGTGGAGTTGCGGGGTCAAGCGTTCCTTTGGATCCATGATTTGTCGCGACCGGACACCATCGGGTATCTGCCCGGGTTGGGAATTCCGATCAACCCAATGCCCTTGATTATGACTGCGGCGATGGTTTGGAGCATGCATCTGACGCCTCAACCGCAAGGGGTGGACAATCCCGGGGCCAAGATGATGAAATTGATGCCGATCATCATGTTGGTGTTTTGCTATAATTTCAGTTCCGCGTTATCCTTGTACTGGACCGTGCAAAACTTTCTCTCCATCGGACAGTTGATGTACAACCTACGCCAGCCCATGCCCAGGTTGGAAAAGGTGGCCAAACCGGTTGAGTTGGTGAAGCGAGGGCGCTGGAAGGGTGGAATGTGGGGAAGGAAATGAGCGTGGGAGCAGCCCCGAAGGGAGCCAAGGAGCTGTTGGAAAACATGCTCGGTCACTTGGGCTTTGCCTTCACCTTGGAGGAGGAAAAGCGGGGGGAGGACTCGGTTTTGCACGTCCGGATGCAAAACCCGACCCGTCTGATTGGACGGGAGGGAGAGACGGTGGATGATCTGCAGTTTTTGCTAAATCGGATGTTGGCTCGAGGGGATGAGTCGTCGGCCCGGGTAATTGTGGACGTGGAAAATTTCCGCAAGGAGCAGGAGGCGGGGTTGCTGGCGGAAATCCGTGAGTTGGTCGAGCGAGTGCGGACGTCGGGGGAAACGGTGGAGTTGCCTCCGATGAATGCCTACGAACGCAGGATCATCCATCAAGCTTTCCGAGATGACCCGCAAGTGGAGACGGTGAGTCCGGAGAGCCCGTCCCGTTTGAAACGGATTCGGGTTCGTCCGCGTCGGCCGGTCTAAGCCTGAGCGGTGGATTTCACAAGAACGGGGAGGGAGGGTCTTCGCCCCGGGAATCGTGGGCGAGTCGGGGGGTAGCGGTCGTTGCATGGGTATTTCTTTTTGCTCTCGTTACGGGAAGTGGTCTGTACCTTGGGGGCGCGCGACGGGAATTTGCGGGACCAGCGTTTTTATTAGCGGGCGGGCTTTGGGTTTGCCTCGCTCTTCGGATCGTGGAGGGATGGAGGAGTGGTCGGCGGGTTTTGGACTGGATGGATGTACCGGTTTTCCTCTTTTTGGGTTATGCCGCTTGGGCAGTGCAGCGGGCTCCTTGTGAATATTTCGCCCGGCTGGAGTGGCTTTGGGCGTCCTTATACGGTGTGGTTTTCCTCAGCGTTCGACACCAGTTAGGGGGGCGTAGAATGATTCCGTGGATTCTCGGGTGGTTTCTTGCTGTGGCTTTTTTGACGGAGCTTTACGGGTTCCTCCATTTTCGAAAGGGCGCGTATCCGATTGGGCCAGTCCCCATTTTGGAATGGGAGATGGTGGAGCGACCTGACTACGAGGCGAGGATGTCCGGAACCTTCGGTTGTCCGAACCACTTTGGAAATTATCTGGTCCAGGCAGGTTTGGCAGCGTTGACGCTGATGGTCTGGCCGAATCTGGCTTGGCCGTTGCGGGCGTTGGCAGGCTGGAGTGCGGCGGCGAGTGCGGTGGGGGTCGGACTTTCGATTTCAAGGGGAAGTTTTGTGGGGTGGTTGGCGGGGAATGGAATATGGCTGGGTCGCTGGCTACGGCATGGGCCATTAAACTGGGCAGGGAAGCTGGTGATTCTTGGGGTGGTGGTCGGAGGGTTGGCGGGGGCTATCTCGTTGGCTCGTGGAGACGAGAAGATTATGAAGCGTTGGGAAAATATACTGGGAAAGAAAGGGGAGGGTTGGGATCGGTTGCTCAGTGGAGAGGGAGATTTTCGGATTGAACTAGCGAAAAACGGACTGGAGATTTGGAAAAAAGCTCCGTGGTTTGGACATGGGCCGGCGAGTTTCGATCTGGAGCACCTGCGCTGGTCTGAATGGAAAAAGGGGACGCGGGCCGTCTTCACTCACAACGACTACATCAATACCTTATGTGATTACGGGGCCGTAGGATTCTTTTTTGTATCCCTGTTTTGGATTTATCTGGTGATCTTTCTGTGGCGTCGAGGGAAAAGTCGCGCGAAGGATTCCAAAGCGGATGCCTGCACGGGATTGGGTTGGGCGGTGGCGGGCCTGATGCTGGTCCACGCGTTGGTGGATTTCAATTATCACATTCCGGCGACGGCCATTTCCTCTTTTCTGCTTCTTGGGGTTGGGACGGCTGTGGTTTGGCCCGAGCGTAAGGCCACCCAAATTGGTTTGTTCCATATTGTTTTTATAATTCTGGCGATTGGGTTAGCTGTGGTTACGGCTGTTCGTGGCTGGGGTACTTGGGCGGGATGGAGATCAGTTCCAGAAAAAGCTACAGAGGCGGCCAAACTCTCAGAGGAGAGCCTGGAAAAGGCGGGACAGGAGATCGACCGGCTGGATCCAAGCTCCCCTGTTCTTGCGGAAACTCTGGGAGACGCATATCGGCTGAAGCTGATTGAGGTCTATTTTTCTCCGCGGGAGGCCTCGCCGGTAGCTGTGCAGATCCGGAAAGAGAAAGAGAGGCAGTTGGCTGAAGCTGCTATCCTTTGGTACCGAAAAGCAGAAGAACGCAGCCCGAAAGATGATGTGTACTATGTCCGTCGAGCCAGCGTCCTTGATCTGCAAGGAAAGTTTTCGGAGGCAGAGGTTCTATATCGAATGGGCATGCAGAAAAGGCCGAATGGAAAGTTTTTCGCCATCAGTTATGGCAATCATCTCTGGCGAAAAGGGGATTTGGAGGGTGCGAAGATGCAATTTGAAAAGGCGATTGCCTTGCCTGGAGATGTTCGTCCCGGAAATTCGGCGGAAAAAGATTCGACGGCTGAAGCTAAGGAAATGTTGGCTCAGGTAAAAGAGCGGATTGCGAAAGGCGGGGGAGTTCGGCAGGTTAAGAGGTTCAACCCGAAAGAGGATTAATATGAAAAACCATGAAAAAACGTTGATTTTAGTGAAACCAGATGCTGTCGAGGGGGGTCTAACAGGGGAAGTGTTGCATCGCCTGGAGAAGAGCGGGTTGAAGATCCTCAACTGCCGGATGCTTCGCTTAGATGGGCCTTTGCTCAAAGAGCATTATGCCCACTTGGCGCATCTGCCCTTTTTCCCGGAAATTGAAAAGTTTATGTCATCGGGGCCCGTCGTGGCGGTGGCATTGGCTGGGGAGAATGCGATTGCAAAAGTGAGGGATCTCCTCGGACCAACCGATAGTACCAAGGCGCCGAAGGGAACGATTCGTGGAGATTTGGGCAAAGACAAGATGCACAACGTTCTGCACGCCTCCGATTCCGCGGAAACGGCGCAAGCGGAGCTACGAAGGTTTTTCGGGTCGACCGACCCCAAGGTGTAGCCCGCCCTCGCTGAGATTGTTATTGGGCGGAGAGGATTTCGATCTTCTGCAAGTCCCCAACGCCCGCTCCCACTAAGGCAGCACCGGCCAGATGGGGAACATTTCCAATCTTGGGAATTGGGGGAATTCCAACGCCAGGGTTCAGTCTCATTTTTTCGAACCGGGCCAAAGCGAGCAAATCGAGAGCAACAGGATCGGTGGAGGCAAGGAGAAGGCCCGGGGTGCAGGAGTAGTTGGCATCAAATTCCTTTCCCCCGGCAAATTTGAGAATCAGGCCGTCGGAAATATGGAGAACAGTTTTGGGTTTCAAGAGGGGATCGCTCATGAGAATTTCGCCTACAGTGGTGTCTTGATCGGCGTTGGGCTTGAGGAGCCGACGCGAGTTGTCGACGCTGCCCAAGGCAAGAGAGATGCAGCATCCGTAGATTCCAACGTCCGGATCGCTGGTCATCGAACCTAGGTTGACCACTTTAACCTCTTTGGGAGTGATCAGCTTGGTGAAGTAGGACCAGTAGGGAATTTTGTCCGAGTTCGATCCTGATCCCCCTGAGCTGAGGGGTAGACCGTCCATCAGGGAGGGCTGGAATTTAAGATCTCCGTAGATGAGCTGACCCATCGTGGGGTTAAAATAGGGGGTGGAGTCGGGATCGAAGCCGAGACCTGGAATATCGGAGGCGGCTGAGGCGATGACGGCGCGAACTTGGACTTGTCCGGGGGTCTGGCGAACAGGGTATCCGGATTTCGTCATGTCGACCTCACGCTTATCCCAAAGGGTGATCTGGTCGGGCTTCACACCTGACGCGATGAGGCTGGCAGTCACGGCATCGGCCAACTCGCGGCGAGTCCCTGTGCGGGGGTCGCCCCGTGCGGTGACTTTAACCGCGACTGAATCAGAGGGTTGGATGCCGAGTTCCTTCCAGGCTTCGGAAGAGGTGGTTTTTCCTGTAAGCGTTGTCAGGAGGGAGGCGACGGCTGTTTTTATCCTGTCGGGTTTAGGGTCGAAATTCGTCAGCAGAGAGGGGTCTTCAATCATGACAACGCGGGATTTCGGAGCATCGGCTGCCAGGAGGTGGTGGAGGGGCAGAAGATGGGGGATCGCAAAAAGAAAAAGGGTTGTAACAAGTTGGGGGAGGGGCGATCGCGCTGGCCGATTGGCGATAGATAGGGAAATGAGGGACATGAAGTTATTAAGATGCAGGAAAGTGGGGGGTTGAGCAACTGGGGGGAAAGGCTTGCGGGCTGCCGGGGAAGAGAGAGAACGGAGCTATATGGGGTTTTCTGCTGAAACGATTGAGAGGGTGAGGAGGGCGAGTGATCTGGTGGAGGTGGCAGGAGCGGTGGTTCAACTCAAGAGGGTCGGGAACAATTTCCGTGGACTGAGTCCATTTAAGAAGGAAAAGACTCCCTCTTTCTATGTTCATCCTGACAAGCAGTTCTTCAAATGTTTCAGCACGGGGACAGGAGGGGATGTTTTTCGGTTTTTGATGATGACGGAGGGATTGGATTTCCCGGCAGCGGTGCGACGTTTGGCGGAGCGGGCGGGGGTTCATCTGGAGGAAGAAGCGGGGGGTGGAGGAGGTGGAGATGGAGGAAGCGGGGCGGAACGGGAGAGGTTGAGGCAGATTCATGCATCTCTCGCGATTCATTGGCGGGATCTGTTGGCAAAGGATCCGTCTGCGGAAGCCGCACGGGCATATTTGAAGGAGCGTGAAATTCCTATCGAATGGATTGCACGATTTGGCTTGGGGTATGCTCCTGCGGCTTGGACGGCAACTTTGGATTGGGGAAAGAAGAGTGGTTTTACGGAGGAGGAGATGATTGCTTCGGGGGTCGCACTTCGTGCGCAGTCAGGCCGGGTGTATGACCGGTTCCGAAATCGGCTGATGTTCCCGATTCTGGATGAAGGGGGTCGGGTCATTGCATTTAGCGGGCGGGTGTTGGCAGGGGCGGGACCAGAGGAACCGAAGTATGTGAATTCGCCCGAGACAGTCATTTTCAAAAAGGGGCGGGTACTGTTTGGATTTGATCGTGCGCGAAGGGCAATGGCTGAGGAGGGAAGAGCCATTGTTTGTGAGGGGCAGTTGGATGTGTTGCGGGCTCAGGCGGCAGGGTTTTTGGAGACGGTGGCGCCGTTGGGGACAGGGTTTACTGAGGAGCATGCGAAATTGATTGGGCGTTTTGCAAAAGAGATTGTGATTTGTCTGGATGCGGACGTGGCGGGTGATCGCGCGGCGGGAAGGTTGGGGGGAATCTTGTTGGAAGGGGGGCAGGGCTGGGGAGGGCTGGCAAAAGCAGAGTTAGGGGTGAAGGTGGTGCGTTTGCCAGCGGGGGATGATCCGGATTCTTTGATTCGGCGAGGCGGGGCAGAGGCATTTCGGGAAAAGCTGGAGGCGGCGGTTGACTTTTTAGATTTTTATGTGGACTGGCAGACGAAGCAGGAGGGAGAAACCCCTGCGGGAAGAAGGAGAGTGGTGGAGGCGGTGGCCAAGCTGTTGGGGATGGTCGAAAGTGCGGTCAGTCGTACGGGTTTGGTGGCCAGGGCGGCCTCTCGCCTAGGGTTGGGAGAAAATCTGGTGATGGACGAAGTGGAGAAGGCACGGGGAGTGGCGGCCAAGATCGCAGTTCGGAGCGAGCGACAAGAGCCGCCAGGAATTCAGATTGCGAAACCTTTGGAAGTTCATCCGGTCATGAGAGAACTTTTTCTGTTGGTGTTGGGGCAGCCCTCAAAATTTCCAGAAGTGGAGCGACGGGTGGATGAGTTGTGGTTGAAAAATTTGGGCGGGGAGGAACTTTATTTGAAGATTCGGGATCTATCCCGAAACGATTTATGGACGGGCTTGGGGGATCTTTTGCCTCAACTCTTGGCTGAGGAGCAGGATTTTTTGACGGGGTTGGAGGCCGGGGTGTGGGAGAAGTCGCAAGAGGAAGATTGGGATAAGGCATTGGAGGGGCTTGGGGGGAGGTTGGAGGGGGATTATTTAAGGCGGGAGGCGGAAAGGTTATCGGCAAAACTTCGAGCTATGCCGGCGGGGGATCCCAGCGCGGTGGAAGTCCTTCGAGAGCAGGGGGAACTGCTTAGGAAAAGGGCGCGTTTGACAGCAGGGGCAGTGAAAGCTAATGCTTAATGTTTGCCCTTATGCCTAAAACGAAGATTGATCCCCTGACAAACGAGTGAAAAAAGTAGCAAAAAGCAAGTCGATCAAAGCCCCGAAACTGAGCGCTTCTCGGGCGAAGGTGAAGGCAGAAGAACCGCCCGTAATGTCGGAAGAACCGTCCGAGGCGGACTTGGCTGCAGCGGAGGTGGAGGCGAAGGAAGCTTTGAATGGTAATGATTCCACCCCAACGGCAGAAAACAACGGGCTGGGAATCTGGGCGCAAAGTCCTGAAAAACAAGAGCGCTTACGAGAACTGATCAAGCTGGCGCGTGAACAGGGGTACTTGACCTACGATGATTTACACGAGGCGTTGCCTGAGACGGTGACAAAGCCGGAGCAGGTAGAAGCGGTTCTCATTTTCTTGCGGAATTTCGAAATCGACGTGATCGAGTCGAGCGAAGTCGATCGGTACAAAAAGCCGACACGGGAAGAAGACGGCAGTGAAGCTGTCGTCACAGACGAGAAGCCAGAAAAGCTAGATATCCTGGATGATCCTGTGCGGATGTATCTTCGTCAGATGGGGCAGGTTCCCCTTTTGACCCGCGAGCAGGAGGTGGAGATTTCCAAGAGAATCGAGGAGTCGGACATCGGAGCTGTCCTGCATTTGCACAAGTTCGGATTTATCGCAAAGGAGTATATTTCCCTTGGGGAGAAACTTCTCAATTCCCGTGAGCGATTTGATCGGGTGATTCAGGACAAAAAAATCGAAGGGCGGGAGAAGTACATGACGGCGTTAAAAACGCTGGTCAAGCAACTCCATGCCGTTCACGAGAAGTCCCACAAGATATACGCCCGGATGTTCGAGGCGAAGTCTGCGCTCGCGAAGAGCCGGGTCCTGAAGGAGTTGTCCAAACAGCAGGAAGCCGCAGAAAAACTTTTTATTAAATTTTTCTTCAAACAGAAAGTTTTAGAAGAGTTTATTGCGGTAGCGGATAACATTCACCGGCAGTTACAGGATAAGACAGCGGAGTTGGAGTCGATTCACAAATCGAAGTCCAGGAGCCGGCAACAGGAAAGCCGGAAGAAGGCTCTGAAAGAGGAGATCGAAGAAATCGAGCACGGCTCGAGGCTCACACGGGATGAATTTTTCACTCATCACCGAGATTTGCGGGAGTGGGTACGGAAAGCGATGCGAGCCAAGACCGAGATGGTGGAGGCAAACTTGCGGTTGGTCATTTCGATTGCGAAGAAGTACACGAATCGTGGGCTGTCCTTCCTCGACCTGATTCAAGAGGGGAACATGGGTTTGATGAAGGCGGTGGAAAAGTTTGAGTATCGGCGGGGCTACAAGTTTTCGACTTATGCGACGTGGTGGATCCGCCAGGCGATCACGCGGAGCATTGCAGATCAGGCCCGGACAATTCGTATTCCGGTTCATATGATCGAGACCATCAACAAGCTAATGCGGGTGCAGAAGCAGTTGGTGCAGGAGTTTGGTCGGGAACCGACTCCGGAAGAGGTTGCGGATGAGACAGGGATGCCGGTCGAGCGGGTGCGGGCGGTTCTCAAGATGGCCCAGCAACCGATTTCCCTTCAGGCGCAGGTGGGGGACAGCGACGACACAACCTTCGGGGATTTTATCGAGGACAAGAGTGCCGAAAACCCGTCCGACATGACGGCCTACTCGATGTTGAAAGAGAAGATCAAGGATGTGTTGGACAGTCTGACCGACCGGGAACGGGCGGTGTTGGAGCAGCGGTTTGGACTCGTAGACGGGTACTCACGGACTTTGGAAGAGGTGGGGCGCCAGTTCAAGGTGACCCGGGAGCGCATTCGTCAGATCGAAGCAAAGGCTTTGCGGAAGATGCGGCATCCGACACGGATTCGGCACTTGCGTGGATTTTTAGAGAACGAACATCAGTTGTAGTTCTTGGGGTTCTGGGGGGGGTTGAAATGGGGAGTGGTGAGTATTAAAGTCTTTTCATGGGGGTATAGCTCAGTTGGTAGAGCGTCTCGTTCGCAATGAGAAGGTCAGGGGTTCGAATCCCCTTACCTCCAAAGCGAAGCGAGGAGGTCAAAATTCAAAGTCCGCGGAGCGGGAATCTAGGATGGATCTGGGGTAGGTCTGAGGGGAATCAATCCCCATACCTCCAAAGCAACGAGTGGGGGTAAAAATCAAATTCTGCAGAGTGGTAATTAAGGGAGTTTTCTGCAAACGGTCAGTCTGACCAAACCGAGGGACATCGACCGCGCAAAAAGAAGTTTAAGTCCAGCCTCGTGGAGTTCGTGGTAGAGGTCGGAAGGGGCGGGGAATTGGGAAATGCTACGGGCGAGGTAGCGAAAGCAGTCGCCTTGGCGGCTAAGAAGTTGGGCGACGCAGGGCATGAAATGAAACAGGTAAAAGTTCCAAAAGAATTTCCATGGAAAGGGGGGAGGACTGAATTCCAGCAAGGCAAAGACTCCGCCTGGTTGAAGGACCCGGTGAATTTCCGAAAGGCCCTTAGGGCGGTCGGCAAAGTTACGCAGTCCGAAGGCGAGGGTCACGGCATCGATCGTTTGATCCGGGAAGGGTAGGTTGAGGGCATCGCCTTCCACGGTTTGTTTTACTCCCCGAGCTTTTGCCTGGTCGAGAAGAGGCCCGCAGAAATCCAGGGCGATCACCTCGGCTGAGGGAAATTTTTTTTGGAGAAGTAGGCTGACATCGCCAGAACCACAGGCCAGATCGAGGATCTTTTGGGGAGACTGGCGGGTGAGGGAGGAGACTAGTTTCTTTCGCCAGCCGACATCGAGGCCGATGCTAAAAAGGCGGTTGAAGCGGTCGTAGGAGGGTGCGAGATCGCCGAAAAGAGTGCGGATCTGCGAGGCGTGATCGGGCGTGTTCAGCTGGCGGCAGACTTCGCGGGCGTATTGGGAGAAGTGGTCGTAAAGGTAAGGTTTTCCTTGTCGGCCCCGACCTTAACACGATCTCCCGACTTAATTTTTCCGCGAATGACTTCCTCGGCGATCGGGTCTTCGAGATATCTTTCGATCGCTCGGCGCAGCGGACGGGCACCGTACACGGGCTCGTATCCTTTCTCGATGAGGAAGGCGGAGGCTTCGGGGGTAAGTTCGATTTCCACGCCCTTTTCCCGAACCCGGGCTGCAACTTTGGCAACCTCGAGGGAGACGATCTTGGAAAGGTCTTCGCGGGTGAGAGAATGAAAAACAATCTGATCGTCGAGTCGGTTGAGAAACTCCGGTTTGAAGATCTTTTTCGTTTCCCCAAGAATCTTTTCCTTAATGGCGTTGTAGTCCTGCTCGTGAACGGGAGTGCCGAAGCCCATCACGTTGCCCTTACGAATCAACTCCGCTCCCACGTTGGAGGTCATAATAATGATGGTGTTTCGGAAATCGACCTTCCGAGCGAGGCTGTCGGTGACCTGCCCATCTTCGAGGATTTGGAGAAGCACATTCCAAACATCGGGGTGGGCCTTCTCAATCTCATCAAACAGAACGACGCAGTAGGGGCGACGACGGACTTTTTCAGTCAGCTGACCACCTTCTTCGTAACCGACATAACCGGGAGGGGAACCGATGAGGCGAGAGACATTAAATTTTTCCATGTATTCGGACATGTCGAGTTGAACCAAGGCGTCTTTTTCGCCAAAAACCTCTTCGGCAAGGGCCTTGGCGAGGTGAGTTTTGCCGACTCCGGTGGGTCCTAGGAAGATGAAGGAGCCGATGGGGCGCTTGGGATCTTTTAGGTCTGCGCGGGAGCGGCGGAGGGCTTTCGCGAGGGCTTGGACAGCCTCGTTTTGGCCGATGACGCGGGATTGGAGGGTCTCCCCGATATTGAGAAGTTTTGAGAGGTCGCCTTCCCCCATCCGAGTCAGAGGGATACCGGTCCATTTTGAGATGACGTGTTTGACGTCCTCTTCGCCGACATCGACGATAATTTCATCCCGCTTTTTTCGCCAAGCATTTAGGTCAGCCTCAAGTTTGGCAGTAGCCTCTTTTTCGCGGTCGCGCAGGGCGGCGGCTTTTTCGAAATCTTGGGCCTTGATGGCCGCTTCTTTGTCGGCACGGATGGTTTCGATCTCAGCCTCGGCGGATTTGAACTCCGGCGGACGAATACTGGCGGCGATGCGGCAGCGGGATCCTGCCTCGTCCATCACATCGATGGCTTTGTCCGGGAGATAGCGACCCGTGATATAGCGCTCACTTAGGCGAACGGCGGATGCGATGGCTTCGTTTGAGATCTTTGCGTGGTGATGCTCCTCATACTTGGCACGGAGCCCGTGCAGAATGGCGATTGCTTCGTCGATCGTGGGGGCATCCACGCGAACCGTTTGGAAGCGGCGTTCGAGGGCGGAATCCTTTTCGATGTACTTCCGGTACTCGTTCATCGTGGTGGCGCCGATGCACTGCAGTTCGCCACGGGAAAGGGCGGGCTTAATGATGTTGGAGGCATCCATGGCGCCTTCGGCAGAACCGGCTCCGACAAGGGTGTGGAGCTCGTCAATGAAGAGGATGACCGACTTCAGCTTGCGAATTTCCTCCATCACGGCCTTGATTCGTTCTTCGAACTGACCCCGGTACTTCGTGCCCGCGACCATCAGGGCAAGGTCGAGAGTGATGACTTTTTTGTCGCGGAGAATTTCGGGGACGTTGCCTGAAGCGATTTCCTGAGCGAGGCCTTCCACAATGGCAGTTTTGCCAACACCGGCTTCCCCGATGAGGACGGGGTTGTTCTTGGTTCGGCGGCAGAGGATCTGGACGACACGTTCGATTTCATTTTTACGTCCGATAACGGGATCCATTTCGCCTTTGCGGGCAAGCTCGGTCAGATCCCGGCCAAACGCCTTGAGGGCGGGGGTTTTTAGGTCTTTCCGTCCAGGGGCAGATCCAGCCGAGGGGGCAGATTCAGGACCAGCAGAGGCAGTTTCTTCCATTCCGCCTTGGGGTTCTGCGCCTTCTTCAAAATTTGGGTCGAGTTCTTTGAGGACTTCCTGACGGGCGCGTTCGATGTCGACCTCGAGGGATTTGAGGACGCGGGCGGCTACGCCATCTCCTTCCCGAAGAAGGCCGAGAAGGATGTGTTCCGTGCCGACGTAGGAGTGATGAAGGGCCTTGGCTTCCTTGCTGGCCAAAGCGAGAACCTTTTTCACGCGTGGAGTATAGGGGATATTGCCGGTGACCTTGGTGTCGGGTCCGGTGCCGACCTGCTTTTCGACTTCCATCCGAACGGTTTCCAAATCAAGCCCCATTTTTTGGAGCACGTTGACGGCGACGCCTTGCCCAAGCTTGATCAGGCCCAGGAGGATATGTTCGGTTCCCACGTAGTTGTGGTTGAAGCGGTCGGCCTCCTTGCGGGCGAGGGCTAGGACCTGCTGGGCGCGTGGGGTGAAATTATTCACGTTGGAAAGGTTAACTCAACTGGGCTAGAGGTGCAATTTGCGCATGGCGGGCTCGGCAACTCCCTTGAGTTTTTCCCTTAGGAGATCAGCACGGAAGGCGTCGCGTTCCTCGGCACCCAGTTTTTTCTGGGAGGCCTGCTGGAGATGGGCGGGCTGGGTGGTGATAAGAAGAGTGTCGAGTTTGGGCTTCAAATTCGCAGGAAGAAGAGAGAGATCAGCGGCAAGGCGAAGAAGACTGAGAAGGTTGAGGGCTTCTTTTGAGGAGATGGAGTAGGAGTGGAGGACGATTCCGTAGGAGCGGCCCACCTGATCGGCGAGCATGCGGGCTTTTTCCTGAATCAGTTTTTGGCGAGCGTTGTTTTCCAGTTCGGTGAGTTGGCGAACGACTTTCACGAGACGATCTAGAATTTGCCGTTCCGATTCGCCAAGGGTGGTCTGGTTGGAGATCTGGAACAGATTGCCAAGGGCTTCGGTGCCTTCACCGTAGAGCCCTCGGACGGCGAGGCCGAGTTGGTTGACCGATTTGATGACCTGATTGATCTGCTCGCCTAAAACAAGTCCGGGAAGATGAAGCATGGCGGAAGCGCGCATCCCGGTGCCGACGTTGGTCGGGCAGGCGGTGAGGTAGCCGAGGGATGGGGAGAAAGAAAATTCGAGTTTGTCCTCCAGAGCGGTATCGAGCTTGTCAGCGGCTTCCCATGCCTCGAGAAGGTGAAAGCCGGGGCGGAGGGCTTGGAGGCGGATATGATCCTCCTCGTTGATCATCACGGAAAGGGATTCGTCCCCATTGACCACCAAGCCGCTTCCGGCGTTTTTCGCAGCGTGTTCGCGACTGATAAGATGTTTTTCCACGAGGAGCTGCTTGTCGAGAGGAGTGAGTGTTTCCATGGCGACGGAGACTTTCGCAGGACGCATCGAGGCGAGGTCGGCCACGGCAGGCTGGATGGTTTCGAGAAGTTTCAGGCGATCGGCTTTTTTTAGCCAACCCGGGAAAGCGAAGTCTTTGACGTTGCGGGCAAGGCGAACGCGACTGGTGATCACAATGCCCGGATCAGCTTCCGGGGTGGGGGCGGCGGAGGAGTGTCCGTTTTCCGCTTTCATCGTCCAAGAGAATACCTTTGGAAGGGGGGATTGGCAACGGGATGCGCGGATGTGTGAGTTGACGAAGCGAATAACCCTCGAGACGATGGTGGGATGGCAGCGATTCGAACAACGGAGTATGCGGTAAGGGCTTTAGTGGCTTTGGCTTTGGAGGGGGAGAGCGGGAAGGTGAAGAGGGCTTCGGCTTTGGCTCAGGTTTCGGGAACCCCAGGGAAGTTCATGGAGCAGGTATTGCGATGGTTGCGACAGGGTGGATTTGTGGTGAGCCGACGCGGATCAGGGGGTGGGTATGAGTTAGCGAGGCCTGCGGAGAAGATTCGGATGAGCGAAGTGGTGGCTTGGGTGGACGGGAGGGGACAGGGCCGGGAAGAAGGGCGGGGAGATGTGGTGGGGGAGGTGTGGCGGAAATTACAGAAAGATGCGGCCACCGCAGCGAGCAGGGTCTTGGCGGAGGAGACTTTGGGGCGTTTGGCGGAGCGGGTGAAAGTGAAGGCTGCGGCGAAGGGAAAGACGACCGAGTACCAGATTTGAAAGTGGGGGCACGGCTTGCTCTGCCCCACGTTCCGTTTCATAATCTACTGATATGGCGTGGGGAAATTCTTGGAATCGTTGGGAAGGTGCGGAGGGGCCAATTTTCACCTTGGGTCAACTTCGGGTTGATTTGACGACACTGTTGGTTGGGGTGCACACCTTGGCGATGGTGTTGGCGGCGGTAGGAACCGCGGCGGGTTTGGGGAGTTGGGTTGCGGAGGGGGTCTTTTCGCCGGCTCAGCTGGGCCAGGGTCATGTTTGGACTTTGTTCACTTATCCGTTCGTTCATGACATACGGCAAGAAGGGATCTGGTTTGCGTTGGAGATGCTAATGTTTTTCTGGTTTGGACGGGAGGTGGAATCGGCGATTGGTCGCAGGTCGGTAGGGCTTTTGTACGCAGGTTTGGCGATGGGGCCGGCTCTATTGCTGGCGGGGTTGGCTCCTTGGTTGGGTTCGGCGACGTTGGCGGGGTCGGGGACGATTCACTTTGCGGTCTTTCTGGCTTTTTGTGCGTTACATCCGGGGGCCCAGTTTTTCTTCGGATTGGCCGCTAGGTGGGTGGGGTGGATTCTTTTGGCTGTGTATAGCCTGACCTATTTTGCGGGTCGGGACTGGTCGGGAGGAATTCAGTTGTGGGCGACGGCTGTGCTGGCGGTGGGATGGGTGCGGGGGGGTGGAGTATCGTGGCCGAAGATTTCTTTTTCACGGCGGCCTAAAAGTCCTGCCAAGAAGAAGGTGGTATCGAAAAAGACGGGTTTGGTTCCGCTGGAAAAAGTGGATCCGATTTTGGAAAAGATTTCGCGTGAAGGAATGGGGTCATTGACTGCTGCGGAGAAGAAACTTTTGGAAGAGGCGAGGGCTAAACTGATGCAAAAAGATCGGCCGAGCGGCACGGTTCGTTGACGGAGCATGATGTCTCTGGCTCGAGCAAGTGAAATGACTGAGAGGGTCGACGGGCCGGGTTGGAAGCCGCAGGAGAGGGGTGTCCTCTGTTTTATCGTGAAGGAAGGGAACATTTTATTGATTGAGAAGAAGCGAGGGTTGGGAGCGGGAAAGGTGAACGGCCCGGGAGGGAGAATTGAGAAGGGGGAGACGGCGGAGCAGGCAGCGGTGCGGGAGACTCAGGAGGAAGTGGGGATTACGCCGAGGGGTGTGAGTTGGGCTGGGGAGCTTTCTTTTCAGTTTCGTGACGGATACTCGCTTCATTGCACCGTGTATCGGGCGGATGGTTGGGAGGGGGAGTTGATGGAGACGGATGAGGCCAAGCCTTTTTGGATGGGAACGGATCAGATTCCGTACGAGCGAATGTGGGCAGATGACGCGCATTGGATGCCAAGACTGTTGGCCGGAGAAAAATTCCGTGGCTGGTTTGAGTTTGCGGAAGACCGAATGGAATGGTTTCGAATGGAGCAGGCATGAGTCGGCGGGTATTGGTCACAGGGGCGGCGGGCTTCATCGGGTACCATCTGAGCGAGCGATTGCTGAAGCAGGGGGATGAAGTCGTCGGACTCGACAACCTGAATGACTACTACGATGTGAAACTTAAAGAGGCCCGTCTCGCGCGGTTGCAAAAGAGCCGTGCATTCCGATTTTTAAAGTCCGATCTGGGAGATCGGACGGGGGTGGAGAAGATATGGCGTGAGGTGAAGCCCGAGGTGGTTGTACATTTGGCGGCGCAGGCGGGAGTGCGGTACAGCCTGACTCATCCCCATGCCTATGCGCGGAGCAACTTGGAGGGGATGTTGGATGTTCTGGAAGCGTGTAGGGCGGAGAAGACGGGGAATCTGATCTTTGCGAGTTCCAGTTCGGTCTATGGACTCAATCAGAGCATGCCATTTTCCGAGAGAGACAATGTGGATCACCCGGTTTCGCTTTATGCTGCAACGAAGAAAGCAAACGAGTTGATGGCGCACTCCTACGCGCATCTTTATGGAATTCCGTGCACGGGGTTGAGGTTTTTCACGGTGTACGGACCGTGGGGAAGGCCTGACATGGCTTACTACAAGTTCACTCAGGCGATTTTAGAAGGAAAAGAGATCGAACTTTATGGTGAGGGGAAAATGCAGAGGGACTTCACCTATATAGATGACATTGTTGAAGCGGTTGCCCGGTTGATCTCAAAGCCGGCGGTGGGGAATCCGAGGTGGGACGGGAAAAATCCAGATCCGGCGACCAGTCCGGCCCCGTACCGGATTTATAACATCGGGAACAACGCTCCGGTGGAGTTGGCGCGTTTTGTCTCAGCCATTGAGGCCGCCACGGGAAAGAAGGCCAAGATTGTGAAGAAACCGGTTCCGCCAGGGGATGTCCTGGCAACAGCGGCTAGGGTGGACGATTTGGCAGAGGCGGTGGATTTCCGACCGAAGACCTCAATTGAAGATGGAATGAAGAAGTTTGTGGATTGGTACCGCGAGTACGCAGGAGTTTAAAGAATCCCTTTTTTGGAAAAGGGATCGATTCGTTAAGGCCTGAAGAGGCCCAGTGCCCGTGGCCTTGAAAGGCCGAGGCAATGTTATTTGGCTTTTTTGAGGAGAGGCAGACCGGTGCGCTCGTTCTCGGTAACGATATAACCTTCGGGAAGAGCATCGATCGCGCCAGCGCCAGGGGCGGATGCGAAGTAGTAAAGAGTGACAGTGGCTCCGCCACGGAGGGTCTGTTGGCGGCTATGAAGGAAGTAGGTTTTTCCGTTTTTTTTGCTGGCGCTGCTGAATGGCATAGAGAGTTCTCCTTTGGTTGTACGGCCTGAATGGCCGTTAGGAGATAGATTGCGTTCCGGTAAGGATTTGAAAACTCTTTTATTCCACTTCCTCACAATGGAGGGGGAATGGTTTCTCGGCTTGCCGAGGTCGGTTCGAGGCGCAGAATTGGTCCATGATCACACGGCGTGGATTCCTTGGGTTGATTCCTGGGCTGGGTTTGGCAAAGAGCTGGGCCGGGAATGGGGGGGCGGTTCCAACTCGGAAATTCGGACGGCATAATGAGCAGGTCAGTGTGGTCGGGTTTGGCGGTCATACCCTAGCTCTCTCGAAAGACATCGCCGAGGCCACGCGGATAGCACATGAGGCAGTGGAACGGGGAGTCACCTTTTTCGATAACGCCTGGTGTTACCATAAAGGACGGGCGGAAGAGTGGATGGGGCAGGCCTTGAAGGGGATCCGGGACAAGGCGTTCGTGATGACCAAATGTTGTACCCACCAGAATCCCCTTCCGGAGGGGGGCAAGGAGGGGGCGATGAAGTTTTTGGAAGATTCCCTGCGCCGCCTCCAGACCGACCATGTGGACTTATGGATGTTGCACGAGATGAAGAGTGTCGCCGATGTGGAAAAATTTTATGGACCGGGTGGGGCGGCCGAGGCTTTTGATTTGGCTAAAAAGCAGGGAAAAGTCCGTTACCTGGGCTTCACTGGGCATGACGAGCCAGAGGTTCATCTCAAGATGATCCAAGGCGGTTATCCTTTTGACGCCTCCCTCCAGCCGGTTTCCGCTCTGGGGACCCTTCATTCCCGTCGTTTTGAGACGGAGGTGATTCCCGCGTTGGCAGAGAAGAAAATTGCAGTCATCGGGATGAAGGGATTTGGGGGAAGTAAGAGGTCAAGCGAGAAGGGGTTGATGACGGCGGAGAAGGTGATGCGTTATGCCCTGAGTTATCCCGAAGTCTGCACGCATATGATCGGGGTCGACCAGTTTCCCTACGTTGAGCAGGCGATTGTTGCTTCTAGCAAGACGCCGATGAATCCGGAGGAAAGAAAAGCTTTTGTCGCATGGTGCGACCAGAGAGGCGGGGCGGAATATGCGATGCACTGCCAGCCGGGGCATCGGGATGGTTCGAGTTGCTGTGGCGGTTCGGCAGTGGCCTGAGCCGATTTTCTGGGTGAAGTTTTTCTTTTTGGTTTTGGGCTACGCAGCCTCGATGGCGGGCTCGAACCTTCTCTTCAAAATGGCGGCCTCTAAGAGTGGAGCAGAGTGGTGGTTTTGGTTCGTGGCAGGGAATGTAGCGGGGTTTGGTTGTCCTGTGCTCATCACCTACGCACTACGTGAAGAAAGCCCCCAACTGGTGTATGCCTTCACTCTCGGGTCAGGTTTTGTACTGTTGCAGTTGGTCGCTTGGTGGTGGTTTAAAGCGCCCGTTACGGGAATGCAATTGGGCGGGCTCGCGTTGACGGCGGTGGGGTTGGTGATGTTGCAGTTGGGGCGGGCTTAAAGGGAGCCGACTGCCAAAGCGACGGCCGCGAGAAGCAGGGCTGCGCCGGTTAGTCGAAGGATGAGAATGCGCCGGTCGCTTGACGCGGCGCCTCCTCCTGCGGCTCCCTCGAGCAGAACGGCCCATAGGCCACGAGCGGCGTAGATCACATTTGTCGCTGTCGCATGGCCAAAAATTCCGATGACCAGGATCACCAAGGAAGTTTGAAAACCGATCACCGCGGAACCGGTCAGCGTGCTGGGGCGTGAGGGAGCGGGCAGAAGGGCCTGAAGAGAGATCGAACGAGGAAGCCGAGGAAGAAATAGCAGAGGAGTCAGGAAGGCAAGGGTTGCAAACATGAGCGGTTGGAACCAGCCGACGCCTAGAATTCGGGCGTACTTTTGGACGGTGATATCGGTCAGGGCAAAGAAGAATGCCGCAAGAAGAGCCCAGCCTGTGGTGACGCGGTCGAATTTGCCTGGCCACCAAGATTTTGATGATGGGGTGGGGGTAATGGAGAGAAGTGTCACAGCTAGGCTGGTGAGAACGGCTCCTGCCATGAGTCCGGGGGTAATTGGATCCTCCAAAAAGAGGGAGGTGAGTACGGCGACAAAAATTGTTTTTGTTCCGAGGAGGGGGGTGGCGTGGGAAAGGTCGCCGTGGGCGAGGGCACGGATGGCACAGAGGCGTCCGAGAAAAAGAGAGGTTCCAGCGAGAATCGCCCCCCAAAATCCGGAAGCGTTGGGTTGTCCTGGGAAAAAGAAAATGAGGGGAGCGGACCAACCGGCCATCGAGAGGTTGGAGAGGGCGGTTACGATCCGCGGGCCAGCTCCTCGACGGAGGCCCAGTTTAAGCCCCCAAGAACCCACCGCATAAAGAAGGGATGCGAGAAGCGGAAGGAAAAGGGGCATGAGCAAACAATGCATGCCAGAAAACTTGGAGCCAAGGCAGGAGAAGGACTTGCTCTGGGCGGGTGAACTGGTTAGGAAAAGAGGGTGATTCGTGAATTTATTCCTGTCCTTTTTTCTCTGGGAATGGCTCTTGCCATTGCTTTGGGTGGAATCGGACTGGGAATTGTGCTCGGCAAGGTCGGGCGGAGAAACCGGGGGAAGGACATCGCGTATGAGTGCGGGAAGGATCCGATCGGCTCCCCTTCGGCACGGTTCTCAGTGAAGTTTTATCTGGTGGCGATGATTTTCATTCTTTTCGATATTGAAGTGATTTTCATGTATCCGTGGGCCGTCAGCCTAATGGGATTCAAGGTGAGTGGAATGGGCTGGAAGGTCTTTGGGCTGATGCTGGCTTTCGTCCTGTTGGTGGAGGTGGGGCACCTCTACGCTTATAAAAAAGGCGTGTTCGACTGGAACAAGCGGGGCTAAGGCAAATTACAATTTTAACACAACGGGATCGCCAGGCTTGATCCCGAGTTCGCGAGCGGCATTTCCCTGATTGATGGCAATTTCGAACTCCCCGTCGCTGTTGATCAGGGCAAAGGGGCGGTCCGCAGGGGCTTCGGAATAAGTGCGGAGAAAGGGAAGGGACATCGACTTGCCTTTGACCGAGAGGCTAAGGAGTTGACCGACTTTCAGTTTGCCCAACTCCGATCCTGGGATGTTCGTGAGAATGTTTCCGTAGTGATCCACGTAGAGGACTTGCCCCTTCGCCTGATTCGACATGACCGTGGCGGTGTTGCGGGGGAGACGGAGGATTTTCTCTGCTCTGGGCCCGCACGAATCCAAGGAAATGGATCCGATCAAGCGGGCCGCTGTGGGTCCGAAAATATCGCGGGCATGAAATGTGGAGGAGACGGTGGAGGGGTCTTGGGGTTGTAGAGTGCGGGCCTCGGAGAGGCCTTCACGGGCGAGAACTTCGGTCAGAATTCCATTGTCGGGAGCGACAAAAATATGACCAGCTGTAGTCCTAACAGCGATTCCTGCACGACTGGAGCCAACGCCGGGATCGACGACAGCGACGATGATCGTTCCAGGTGGAAGTGTATGGGTGGATTTTGCGAGGAGGTAGGATGCGGCGGAGATATCGAAGGCAGCGTTGGCATGGGAAAGATCCAGAATTTCGGCGGAAGGAGCGATCGTTTTAATAGCTCCCTTGAGTTGGGCCACGTATGGGTCACTGGAGCCGAAGTCGGTAAAGAGGGCGATTAGCTTCGTCACAGGACGGGAAGATTGGCATCCGAAAAGGAATGGGGAAAGGGCAAGGAGTAGAAGAAGGATTCGGTGCATACTAATCCTTCGCTGTTTCACCTGATTTGATGAGTTCCCAAAATTTTGGATTTTCGGCGAGGAGTTCGTCTTCGGAAAGAGGGAGCTGGGATCGGAAGGCGAAGTCTTTGAGGGAGTTTTTGTGGAGAACCCGGTGAATCACGAGTCCCTTGGACGTTTTTTCAAAGTAGATCCGGTATTCGCCGGCACGGTACCGATACAGAGTACGATCGGGGCAACGAACTGTTCCAAACCGGTCGGGATGCTTTTCAAGAAAATCGGTCGTAAGAACATCGAATTCGCGCAGGACTTCGACTTGGAGAGGAGTGGGCAACTGGGTGATTTCCGCAGAGCTGGCAGGGGTGAAGATGATCTGAAAAGAGGCCATAAGAACGAAAATCTTAACGCCCGAAGGGGTTCAGGTCGAGGCTGGAGGCGACGGATTGAGCGTGCGTAGAAGGAGGAAATTCCTTAGAGCCAATAGGGTGAAAGTTCATCCAGCAGGCCGGTTGATTGTCATGGGTTTACCCGGACCGGAGTTAACGGACGGGCTGCGGGATCTGATCCGGAGAGTTCAGCCCGGGGGTTTCATTTTCTTTACGAGAAATATGGCGGAGGCGGGGCAGTTCCACGGCTTGGTCAAGGAGTGTGCTGATTTGGTGAAGCACCCTGCAATCATGACGGTGGATCAAGAGGGTGGCCGTGTGGCACGACTGGCGGTCATGGGGGAGCGGCCCCCGTCGGGCGAGGAATTGGCTCGGGCAGGGAAAGAGGAGTGGTTTTATGAGCATGGACGGTTGACTGGACGGGTGATGAAGCTGGTGGGGCTGAATCTGAATTTGGCTCCAGTGCTCGATTACGCACCTCCGGAGAGGGCGGGAATTGATAATTCGCTGGCGGGACGCTGCTTTGGGAAAAATCCGAAAGAGGTGATTCGACGGGCAGGGGAGTTCTTAAGAGGAATGCAAGAGGAGGGAGTGAAAGGAACCGGAAAGCATTTTCCGGGATATACTTTTTGCGGGCTGGATCCGCATGGGGATTTGCCGTTGGTGAACCGAACAAGGGCGCAGATGGAGGATGAGCTATCGGTTTTTCAGGAGCTGGGTTCCCATTGTGATTCGGTCATGGTGGGCCATGCCCAGTTTCCGGCGTGGGGCAAGGATTCAGGGCCGGCGAGTTTGAATCGGGATATTGTGACCGGTCTCCTCAAAGAGACGCTGGGCTATCGGGGGCTAGTCATGACTGATGATTTGGAGATGGGGGCAATTGCCAATCGCTATGGTAGTGCCGAGGCAACGCGACAAGCAGTGCGGGCAGGGGAGGAGATTTTGCTGATTTGTCATAATCCGGCCTGTGTGGAGATTGCACGGGATGCCTTGGCAGAAATGCCCGAAAGTGAATGGGTGGGGGCAGTGGAATCGGTCGAGAAATTTGGACGAACCCTTTTTAAGCCATCGAATGTTTTTGATGAGATAGGCTGGAAGGAAGCGAATCAGGCAACGCGGGAGTTAAGGGAAAAAGTCCAAGCGGCCTGTAAAAAAAACTAAAATCGATAAAGGAAGTAGCCTTCGACGCTTTGCGTGGAAGTCCCGTTGTTGTTTTGGACAAATTGGAAAAAGTTGCCGCCTGTAAAATCTTGGGCTCCGGTCCCGGTGTATTTGTAGTAAAGACCAGCCTGCATATTTTCCGAGAAGGGGAAATCGAGGCCGAACTGGCCGGCGTAGGCAAAGGAGAGCGCGGTGCTGATTCCGTCACAGCTTTCGAGAGAAACGCCTTGGAGAGAAGTGGTTTGGGCTGCAGATACCATGCCTCCCACGCCAAAGCCTGCTGAGATGGTGAACTGGGGATGGATCGGAATGGTGAAAAGGAAGTTCGCAAGCATCGGAATCTGATAGTAGTCACCGACGAGGGAAGCCTGGCTGTTTTGGGAAACAGTTTGTGAGCCGATCGAGAGGGATCCATGGGTGGGCTCGATATACTGGATCGTGTTCAGCATGAACCCTGGGGCGAATTCGAGAGCAAACCAGTCGGTGATTTTGGCTCCAATGGGGCAATCCATGCGGAATCCGGGGTTATAGGCAAGGGTGGCGGCTCCGCTGCTGACAGTTGTTCCGCTGGTAATGCCTGAGAACTGATTGATATCGGTATCGCGGATCATCGAAATCCCCAAGGCTGGGGCGACGTACCAGTCGAAGCCTGAGGCTTCTTTTCCCTCATCCGTCTTCCAAGGGGGGACATAATTTGCCTCATCCACAGGGGCGGGGGCAGGTGCAGCCAGCGGGGTTTGACCTTGAGAAATCGTGCCCGTCAGGAACACGAGGCCGAGAAAAAAAATGCACGATTTCACCTCTCTTGCATGCCGAGGAGGGAAGGACACGTCGAGAAAGGGGAGGTCTTATTGTGAGACAAAGTGCCAGTAAGTGGGGAGAAACCTCAAAAAAATGTCACACAAACGTTACTGGAAAAGTAGGTAAAAAAGACCATCTTGAAGAAGTGGAAAACGTAAGCACCCCAAAAATCCGATACGAGGAGGCTTCCATGGAAAGCATGGTTTATTTGCCGGGAAAGAACGGCTCCTCCCAAGGATCCGCTTTATCGGATGACCTTCACGAAGAGTGGGTCATCGGCGAAGAAAGGCCTTGGTGGTATTTTCGGCTTTAGTTCGTAATCCGCTTGCGATGCGCCCTTTTCGGGGAATGCCAATTCGGCGTCCCTAAATCGCCCTACCTCCCCCAAGCAGCTTGCTGGCTAGCGGCGCCAGAAGGTCAGCCAACTCCAGATTTTGAGGAGCCAAACTTTCCACCACGGCATCGGTGGCTCTTCGCTTCCTGCAGCGGTTTCGACGTCGAGAGTTGGTCCAGACTGCAGAGCTACAATGTCATCGGAGGTTCTGGGAGCACCATCAGGACCCACCGAAAAGAGGGAGTAGGTCTTGCCATCGGGTGAGGGAATATAAGCAATCTCCCGACCCCACGGGTCCTTGGGAGATTCAGTTAGAATTCCGGATGAGGAAAGTTCGGCTAGGGACGTAGGGAGCCGATCCCCATTTTTGGTGCGATAGGTTTGGACAGCTATTTCGATTCTGGAGCCGGCAAGAGCGATCCTCTCTTGGTTCAGTTGAGCCAGTTCCTGGTCCGGATATCCCCCCTGACGGGCTTTCTGAAACCACTCCATCGCTTTACGTTCGTCTTTGTGTACGCCTCGGCCCTGTTCATAGACGATGGCCAGCTCCATTTGAGCCTGATGATCTCCCGACCGTGCCTTCTGCTCGAGGGAGGCAGAGTACTCGACAGAAGCCATCACCTGGGAAATTGCCAGCAATGACAGGAAATGGACGATTCGTTTCATAAGATACAATCAAGCCGAGGTTTTTGAGAAATCAAGGGGTAGGGGCTGATACCGAGACTCAGCTCTTCGAGCGTGTTTTGAGGAGTCTTTCGATCTGCTCGAGGTAGCGGGCAATACTTTCTCTGGCTTTGATTTCCTGAGCCCGTTTCAACAGGGGGACCGCTTCCTCGTATTTGCCAGAAGTCACCAAGACTTGGGCGTGGCGAACCCTGGCATCCGCCTCGAACTGCTCCATTCCCTCCGCACGCTCAAAGAGGAAGATCGCTTTTTCGGGCTGGTTGCTTTTTGCATAATGTTGACCAAGCAGAAGCAGTGCATCCCCATCCAAAGGATCATCTTTCAGGATCTGCTCCAAAACGGCGGCAGACTCAGCCGACTTGCCTTGAGCAGAAGCGATTTTCGCCTCCAGCTTCAGCATCTTTTTCTTTTTATCTGGTTCAATATTGTTGCCTGCGTAGGACTTCAGTTTTTCGAGAAGAATACCAGCCTCACCAGGTGCCCCGCGGCCATTCAGGACTTCTGCGGCACGAAGAGGGCGGTCGATTTTTTGCCCAGGCTTAAGATCAATGGCCCGTACATACGTCTCCACCGCCAAAGGATAGTTCGATTCCTGAAGATAGATGTCGGCCAAGGAGGTGAGCGTATCGGGAGTGGATTTGCCCAATCGATCGATCATTTCGTAGCAGGTGGCGGCTGCCACAGGCTCCTTCAGGCCCAAGTGAGCGCTGGCGAGCAGGAGCCAAAACTCAGGCTTGTCGGGTTGACGTTCGATCAGATCGTTCATCAGTGAAACAGCTTCGGCAAACTTGTTCTGGCGGAAGATGCAGCGGGCCAAACCGAGTTTCCACTCGGGCGTCGAGGGTTGGAGCAGCAAGGCATTTCGGAATGCTCCCTCGGCTGAAACAAAGTTTTCTTTGGAAACATATGCAGTCCCAAGCAGGCCAAAGGTGTTGCCATCACCTCCGCCCAGTTCGATCGAGCGGGTCAAACTCTTGATGGCGTCATCGGTTCGGCCCTGTTGAAGTTGGATCAAGCCGAGATTTTTGTAAGCGCGGAGGTAATTAGGGAATTTGCGGGTCGCGCTCTCCAGATATTTAGCCGCCTCGTTCGGACGGTTCAGCTGATAAGCAATCGATCCAAGGGTAAAATCAAATACGGCACTGGAATCAGCCGTCACAATCGATTTCAATTCAAAGTAGGCTTTCACCACATCGGTGGCGGCGAGGTCGGCGATCTTGGTAAAGGTTTCCTTCTCGGTAGCGGGAAGTTTGGGCTCCAAATCGCTGTGAAGATTGAAGTTTTCGATCGCGCGTTTGCGGAAGTCGGGATCGCCAAAAACCTGCATCACCGCGGCCCGGGTGGCTCCGGGGGAGCCGGGCGCAGGCTTAGGATCGGCGGACGAGGGGTCCGCCGGCTCAGCAAACAGGGGAAGAGTCGAAGCAAAAGAAAGGAGGAGAAGCTTTTTCATGAGGAGGCTTTCGTGTCGAAGCGGATCGGGGCGCGCATCTTGGCCGATACTTTACGGCCTTCTTTCATAGCGGGTTCAAACTTCCATTTCCGTACCGCGTCCAGGGCGGGCTTATCAAACGCGGGATCGGTGCTTTTCTCCACCTTTGCATTGGCGACACGGCCGTTCGCATCGACGACAAAAATTACGGTGACCACGCCATCAATTTTTCGTGAACGGAGTGCGGCGGGATAGACAGGGGCAGGTTGGTAGACCGCACGGGGTTTTTGATCCAAGTCGGCCATCGAGAAAGCCTGATCCATGTCGGCTCCCAATCCTCCGCCACCGCCTTTTCCGCCGATACGACCCGATTGGAACCCTCCGCCTCCACCAAACATTCCGCCACCACCACCAGGAGCGAGGGCCGAGTCGAGATCGCTCAAGCTCATCGGGGCGAGGGCAGGGGCGTCATCCATGGCAGGAGCCGCAATATTGACGTTTTCCATAATGGGGGCGGGAGGTGGTGGCTCTTTTTCCTGTTCTACCTCTTCCTTGGGCTGTTCCGTATCAGGCTTCTTGAGGTTGGAGATATCCAGTTCCTGCTCCACCTCGACCTTCTTCTTTTTTTCAAAATTGGAGACGGGGAAAAGAATGCCACCTACGATGACGACAAGAAAAAGAGCAAAGCCAAAGATGGCGGCAATGCAGAGTGGATAGAGGTTGGATTCCTTGCGGGACTGGAAGTTGATCGGCCCCGAGGTGGGGGGAGGAGTCCGGCGAGGAGGGGGTGAGGCGACGGGGCTCATTGACGGGTTTTGGTTGAGATGCCGATTTTGGTGACTCCAAGTTTTCGAATTTCATCCAAGACAAGGACGACTTTGTCGAAATTGGCCCTAGAGTCGGCATTCAGGGTAAATTTGGGGTCTGGGTTGGAAGCCTTGATCGACGAGAGACGAAGCGGAAGTTGGCTCATCGTCACTTTTTCTTGATTGATATACACGTCTCCACCTTCTGCGACGGAAACTGTGGTAATGCTGTCGTCCTTTTCCTTCGCTTCGGAAGTGCTGGAACCGGGAAGCATCACGGAGACTCCCTCGTTCTTGACCATGGAAAGGGAAACCATCACGAAGGTGGCGAGAAGGAAGAACATGATGTCGATCAGAGGAATGATCTCGATCCGGGCTTTTTTTCGCCCGCCTCTCGAAACACCGCCGCCTCCGCCTGCCATTTTACTTAGGCCTTTCCTGTGGAGGAGTTGCTCGATTTGGGCTTAAAGAGGGAGAGAAGTTTGAGACCAAATTTGCCATCGACTGGTTTCTTCGCCGCGATCGCAGGTTTGGCTTGGAGTCGGGGAGTCGGAGGTGGCACTGCAGGTAGAGAGGGAGCGGGTGTTGCTGGGGGCACAACCGAGCTGGGAGGTGCCACGGGCATGCGGGTGGCTCCAGTTGAAGGAGAGGAGGACGGCGTAGGTGGTGGAGTCGGGGTTGAAGCAGATGGAGACGGCGTGGGTGGCGGAGGCGGAGTCGAAGCAGGCTTAGGTGGTGGAGGTGGAGTCGCACGTGGGCTGGGAGGAGGATTTCCATGATCCCCTCCATGGGAGTGACTGGCTCTTTCGAAGGCTTTTTCTGCCATCAGCATCAGTTCGAGTCGGCGACCTGCATCTTCCATTTCATGTTGGGCTGATTCAATTCGGGCATTGAGATAGTTATTCGGGAACAAGCAGGTGATTGCGACGAGAAGACCGAAGGCGGTGGCGATCAAACCTTCGGCGATACCACCCGTGATGGCGGCAGGGGCTCCCAGCTCATCCCCACCCATCATACTGAAGGTGTTCATCATGCCGGTTACCGTGCCCAGCAGTCCTAAGAGTGGGGCGGCGGTGATAATGGTGTCGAGGATGGGCAGACCCCGGCTGAAGCGTTTCAGTTCAAGTGCGCTGGCCTTGCTAATGGCTTGGCTGATGGAAAGGTTGGCGTTGGCAAGGGCAAAGCCGAGGACTCGAGCCACGAAATCGGTGGAGGCGTTGGCAACTTGGATGGCCGCCGGCTGGTTGCCGCTCTCCACCAAAGTGAAGATCTGTTCGACTTGGGCAGGATTTTGGCGGCGTTTTTCCGACACAATGAACAAAGAGCGTTCGAGTGATACAACGGCAGCAACGATGGCGGCAAAAAGGAGAGGCCACATGATGGGTCCACCGTGGATGAAGGTACGGATGATCGAATTTTTGTTTCCGTAATTTCTGAGGGCTTGGCCCATGGTGAAGTCAGAGGCAATAACCGCTTCCCCTCCGGCCATGAGGGTGGCAAAGGCTGGACCAAAGATTTTCGAGTGCTCCGCCCCTTTCAGAACCGTTTCTTTCGATCCCTTGGCTTCGGAGGCCCAACCTGCGACGGAGCCATCTGCAGAGGAGAAGAGAACCATCGGTCCAATCTGGGCAAACTTGCCCTCGACAAGCGCCCCTTGGGCATCCAGAGCTACGCCTGGATAGCAGTGTCCACCGAGGAGGTCACCAATTCGGGTGAGGGCGGCATCCACGACTCGGAAGGAGGCTTTGTATTTGTCTTCGTGGGAAGCGTTGCTGTTTTCGTGGGTGGCTTTGGCTAGGTCGAGTTTCTCGCGGTGGCCTGAACGCTCGGAAATATGAATGCTCTTTTCCCCGAAATTCCTGCCGAATTCGTTCAGCAAGTTGAGCATGTAAGTGTTTTCCTCTTCGCGCTGCTTGATTTCGGCTTTGAGGGAAGATTGATCGAGATTTTTCATATCTCGGGCACGTTGGGCGAGGTCCAGTTCTTTGCGGGCAAGGGCGAGGTCGTCCTCGGCAAGGGAAAGCTTTTTGCTAAGGGGCAGTTTTTCAGAGGAAATCTTCTCCCGGGTAGCGGTCAGCTCTTTTAAGGCGGCATCTAAGTCAGCCCGGGCTTTTGTGGAAGCAGTCGCAAGCAGATCGGTCGCTTTGGGTGCGGCAGTCGGAAGAATGGAGGGAGCGGGAGCAGGCTCTTGGGCTGCAGGTTGGGCTGATGGAGGTGCAACAAACTCCGCTTTGGGGGGACGGGGCTGGACATTCGCATCTACCTGCTGCTGACCTAGCGCCTGAAAGTTTGAAAGTAGCGTGATACCTAGGAAGGCCAGAAAAGCGAATTCCGAATTTCCCATTTTGATTTTCGCATTCCGAATTTCGCATTCCGAAATCGTCTTCGATGGGGAACTTAAGTTTGAACGTTCGATATTAAGACTCATTGGATTTTTACAGGGAGATCAATAAACGTAGCCCCCTTTTCCTTTCCTTCAAGAATGTGGACCGCGAGGAGGATTTTCTTTCCGTTGGCATTGTCCGGTTTCCATATCCAACCGTCAGGTCCGGGATGGCCGATCCCCGCCAAGGTGCCCTCGCGGTTGGTGTAGTAAGCTTGGCTGAGACCAAGATAAACGGTGGTGACCTCGGCGCGCGTACCATCGGGGAAGGTGCGAAGCTCCTTTACGCTGGCCACGGTGGCGTTGAAGGCGCTGGCCTGATCGAGAATACCCAACACGTTTTGAAGCCGTTCTGCCATGGAAGCGGTCGACTTTTCCGAGTCCTCGGGAAACCGCGCAATGATTGGTTTAAGTTTTTCTCGGAGAGGCTCGGGCAATTGGGGGAGGAGGGGGCGAAGTTTCTTTTCGGCGGCGATGACCATGGCTTTCGATTTTTCAGCGGTAGCTTTGAGCTTGTCGTTTTGGGCTGCCAGCTCATCCCGTTTCTTTTGGGCTTCTGCTACGGCTGCAGAGATTTCCTTCAGCTTGTCGCGTACGGTGGTGGTTTCCGCTTGAGCAAGGCGAACCCGATCCTCCAGGATGTCCTTGCCCGAGGCCCATTCTGATTTCTCTTTGGAGATGAGTTGTTTGGTTTCGACCCATTTGGTCAACGTTTCGCGGGTGGCCTCGATGATGGGGGCGGTCTCGCTGGTGACTTTCATTGCAGGGGCGGCGGGGGTGGAGCCACTTGTTGTCGCTGGGGCATTCGTTTGGGCGGAAAGCGTAGGGGCAAAGTGAAAAAGGAAAATTGCGATGAATAAAAAGATAAAATTCATCTTTAAAAACTCCACTTGAGACCTGAGGAAACGATCTGGTTGGCCATAAAATTATTCGAGGAGTTGGAGCCACCTGGTTGGTCGACGCTGCTCTCGTTCCCGTAAGTGAACTGAACATCCATATAGGCCATGAATTTGTACTCCACATAGAAACTCAGG
>Ga0209085_1000199_pt1 | contig 46317 bp, 43 predicted proteins | sample C_131016_EF_Meta_FD_187310 | JGI IMG/M metagenome (GOLD analysis project Ga0209085, IMG submission 187310) | Freshwater microbial communities from Lake Croche, Canada to study carbon cycling - C_131016_EF_MetaG (SPAdes) (version 2) | ecosystem: Environmental > Aquatic > Freshwater > Lake... | reverse complement strand
TTTTAAAATATCGTAAATTATTTTCTCTGTTCTATTGGAGAAGCTAATCCAAACACCATTAAACAATAATTCTAACCTTGTGTTAGAATTATTTAAGTCCAAATTCATCATAGAAGGTAAAGACTTCCGTGATGAATTTGACAATCAATATAAATGAGTACTCAAATGTTTTGCTTTTGTGTATAATTACCCACGATCTGATGGATTTAAAGAATTTTAGAGAATTTTATAATAGGAAGCCAATTGAATTTGTTCCATTCCAAAGGAATGATCTAAGAGAAGATGTTTCTTATGTTCCTAGATTTAGTCTAAAGAATGTTTCACAGATATCATCAGTTCCTATAAATGAGCCCATAAAGCCAACTTTAGATTTGATCATAAAGGCCATCAAATATGGGATGATTTTTCTAATCAACTATAAGGGCGAAAAGGATGACCATTTTGCCGGACATGAAAGGGTAATATATCCCATGGTCGTCGGTAAGTCATCAGTGGGTAAGATTTTAATACGTGGATATCATTTAAATGGTTGGTCGGTATCGGGGAGTCGTCACATGGTTAAAATATGGCGTATGTTTAGACTCGATAGAGTCCTCTCCATGACATTTACTGGATCTTTCTATAGATTACCCCCATCTGGATATAACATGAACGACAGGGGGATGAGAGGAGGTATTATAGCTAAAGCAGATTTTATCGAAATAAGGAAAAATCAACAAACTTTAGTAAACTCCCAAAAAATACAAAACAAGGAAGACATCCAGATGGTTTCCGATGACCGCACATTTGCCTCAATCATGGTTAAGGCAACTGATACCGTATTGGATTTGAATAAACCAATGGAAAATTCCTACATAAGCAATATGAAAGATATTGCAAATGTTCGTCTTTCTTTCTTGAATAGTGTATATGGTAATAAATATTTTGTTATTTTGGGTGCGTTGGGAAGACCGGGAAATACGATCAAGATCGTAGATGATTCTGGTAAAAATTATGGTGTTTTTAAAGTCATAGATTCTATTTTTGGTAAAACTTTATCTAAAATAAAGAGAATAAAGGGAAATAATTTATTTGATGTCTACGTATTTGACAAAAAATTGTAATTCTTTTTAATTTTTTTACATTCATGAATCTATATCCAAATGAAGAAATCGAGAGAATATCCAAAATAAGAGAAACTAATGATAAGTTAGAGGAATTCTTCAATCAAAAAAGAGAGAAATGGAATACAGAAATAAGTCCATTGTTTGAAATACTTAAAGATAACTTCACATCCGAAAAAGTATATCGTGTTTTTGAATCACAATCTGCGGCCCTTTCTCATAGGCAATCTTTGAATGAAGAAATATCTTTTATGTTAAATAGAAGAAGCAAGGAAGAAATAAAATTAAAGAAGGCCAAGCAGGATAAATTTATATTCTATGCAATAAATACGGGACTAAAAACAAACTACGGTGAAAAATCTCTACTTATAGATGCTCATATATCTGAAAATGATAGGTCAATACAATTGATAGAAAACTATATTGAATTTTTGAGAGCTACCTCAAAAAATCTAGAAAGCCTTGGATATACTATAAAAAATATAATAGATCTGATGTCCTATTTAAACAAGTAGTTTTTTTGTTTTTTTGATAGAGTCTTCCAATTCTCCCATTATGTCAGTGTATTTGATGTCTTCCCAAAGACAGACCAAGGTATAGTGGAAAATTTTAATTGTTGGAATCTTAGTAGATGAATTCGAGTATCTACCTTCTGTGTCCGACAAGATTAAAGAACCTTCTGAATTTACGTTTGACAATGTTCCTTTTGACTTATTGAGGTAGGTGAGCGTATCCATGAAGGGATATTTAGAAAAACTCGTATTTTTTAATTTAACGGTTATCAGATCCAAAATAACTTTGTTTCCTTTTTTGAAAATTACATTTTCTTGAAAATCACTGACTGAGTTAAAATATTTAACCATCCAATTATTAGAGTTTGCATAATCTATGAATTTAATGGCAGTCGGATTATTGTAGGCGTAGACTCTGTCCATGAAATATTGGGCATGTTGACAATGATCCATTTTCCACACTAGCGCACGACCAAGTAACTTACCATCACTGTCGACATAGATGAGCATCTGACATACATCTGGATTATCGACATAAATGCCAAAGAAACTTTGACATTCATCTCGAGCCATGCAAGATTTTCCCAATTGTCCAATTGATTCGAATTTGTATGAACTTCTGCTGTAGTATTTTTTAATGTCGGGACCCGACACCAACATGAATTTGGCAGATTTGACCTCCCCCTTTGATTTGATTAGATTTACAAAATTTTCGTATTCGACATCCCTTATGATCACACCGAATTTTTCTAAAACATTTTTTGCAAATTTACCAACTTTAGCTTTCAATCTTTTGTCCGAGTCGTAAAAATCTACATCATTATCTCCAGAATATTTTTTGAGAATGTTCAATGGAGTATAGGTAACGACAAAGATTTCATTATCATCTTCTTCTAGATCTAAATAATCGAATCCAATTTTAGATGGATCCCAATCATCTGTTTGTTCAAGAATGGAAAGCAAATTTCTTGCCACATAGGATTTGACTCTTATGCTTTCTAGAACAGATTTCATTTTATTCGAGATGTCGATTTTTTTTTCAGTTATTAGGTAACTGAAATTTGAAAATTTTTCTTCTACGTGTACCATTTTTTAATTTCAATCTTCCTTAGAGGATTCAATTTTTAGTTTGTACAAAAGGTCTTTATTTAGGTCTTTTATGTTCACATTTTTAACTATTTCAGACAGTAACTCGAATCCATTATTGGAATCGTATTTTTTGAATCTAATTTGACATTTTGTTATCGATTTAGAAGGATCGAAATTCTCATCATCTGATTTCTTTGGGAGGGCCTCTTTTAGATCTATTGTTATCAAAAGATCATACATCATCTCATCACTTGGATCTTGAAATTTTATGGATAGATTATCATATAACTTAGAATATTTCGAATACTCACAACTAAGGAGATCTAATCCAAGATCTTTATCAGAAAAAATCTTTTCAAATTTAGTTTTCAATTTTCTGAATTCATTTTCTATGTAGTTTTCGGGCGTATCTAATAAATTTTCTTTTAAGTAATCTTTAAAATCTAATATTTTTTTAGAATTTTTATATTGATCGTCAAATTCATCACAGAAGTCTTTAGCTTCTGTGATGAATTTGAACTTAAATAATTCTAACCTTGTGTTAGAATTATTGTTTAATGGTGTTTGGATTAGCTTCTTCAATGGAATATACAAAAATAATTTACTATATTTTAAAAACAGGGTTTTAAAATATAATGTATATATTATATTTTAAACCTCTTAAAGAATATGGTAGGGAACTTGCCACTACAAAAGTGGAGATCAAATCAGACTTCTGTGAATCCCCAAACACATCAGTCTTTAGATAATGTGCAGTTCATCAAACTAATGATACATGAATCTAACCTAAAGAAAGTTAGTAATATGATATATACATTACTCTAGATGGGGTTCCTGATACAAAATTAATGTATTGGGACTCACACAAGATCACAGAGAGTATATATGTCCTGACAAGGACGTTTGGGAGCATATATCACCAGAATCTCTCAAAACGTCAAGATACCAAATCAAAACTTAAGCTAAGAGATTCACATTTTAATCTCATTGCCTCATTAAATCTGTCAACAATGAAAGTTAATATAGTAAGTAATTATCAAATCAACAAGTACATTAAGGAAAACAGTAAACACTATCAGGTCGATCTAGGTTTTTCTATAATGTCCAAAGAAAAGGGGGGTGAATTATCTTTAAATAAAGAAGATCAATTTTCTTTTGTGTATAACAATCAATACAAGACAACCATACACAAACAAGGAAAAATGGGAGATATTAACTTCTACACAGACCACTACATAAATGATGATGCGATAGTGATATATTTAGATAGAGAAGAATTTGTATATTCCTTTGACTTTAACTACGTAAATCAAAAAGGAGTTGATAATTTCATGGGCAGTCTTCTCAAAAGATCTGAACTTGAATTGGATAAAATTACAAATCCTTCCGTTGATCAAAAAGATATTAAGAAACAAGGAGATGCCAAAAAAATCTATGAAAATCCGGGTTCGGTTATATACGAGGATATAAAATCATATTTGGATAAGAAAAATGCGGAAAGATTTCAATATTGATCCTTTCCTTCGTATCTTTGTGAAAGAAAATGACTGCAGAAGAGAAAATATTGATCAATAAACAAATAAGGGCCTATCAGGGCCAGAATACATTTATAGATTCTTTAAAATTGGCTTTAAGGGGGAATAGATTGAAGAAAACAACTATTGGGAATAGATCATTCAAGATTTTATCTGATAGACAATATGAGGTAGCTAGACAAATAATGGATTCATCCAAACCCATCTCTTAATCAAGAAGATGGGTTTGGATGCTATCTAGAATTTCTTTTTTGGATTTGAGTCCCGTTAATTTACCATTCAGTTGACCATTCTTAAAGAAGATAAGAGCTGGTATGGATCTTATGCCCAGATCTTCACATGTTTTTTTGCTTTGATCAGCATCTAATTTGTAGAACACAACATCGATCTTAGATTCTTCTTCTATTTGATCCATAGTTGGGGATAGTGTCTTACAGGGACCGCACCAAGTTGCAGTCACGTAAAGCAGTACTTTATTACTTTCTTCTATACTTGATTTGAAATTTTCGTTATTTAAATATATCATGTATGGTGTATTCCAAAAATGGAAAATGTTTTCTAGAGCAATGATTCATTTTTGGTGATATCGGTCGGTTGATATAATCCAATGCTCAAATTCTTATTGCCTATTGAGATGATACCATTTTCGATGTATACTTCTGTTAAATACTTAAGATCCCATGATGATTTAAATATGAAGAAATTTTTATAAGTATAACCAAACTCATCGATCATCGGGTAGATAGATTTCTCACTTGTATTATTTCTCAGTTTTAGAATATTTGAATTTCTATTTACTTTCGATATTATTATCTCGGAGCTCAATCCAAAATAAGTTAAAGTCGTATCGAACTTATAATTACCAACTGAATAGGTTGATGAACTCTCAAATAGTTCCACTTCTTTGAATATGGGAGAATAGTATCCACTGTGTCTATACATATAATTGTATAACTCGTTTTTGAGTCCACTGAAATTAAAGACTGGATCATTGACCGAATTGGAACTGATTATTACCGAGGCCAGAGGTATTTGATTATAATAATTGATCTCATCTTTCGAATTTATTAACCCATTGTTGAGTACTTTGGTTGCTTTGAGTATATTCGAATCCGGACCGACTCCCATGATTTTTAATGAGTCTTTGGTCACCAAAAACGAATCTGGGCCATCACATGTTAAAAAATAAGGAAGGGTCGAATTAACATCCCCTAAATTGAAATCATAGAAGGATTTATTTCCATTCTCATCAATTATTAAATACTTGATATTGGAGGAAAATCCATAAGTATTGGAGAAGTCCTTTAGATAAGAAATGAAGTTTTTGGCCACCAATTTGTAATATAGATCTGTATAGATATCATCTCTATCGGTTGATGATAATTTACTGCTCGATAAATTCCAATTACCACCATTAAAATAAGAATCCCCCCTATAGGTATTATCATTTACATAGATATTTACAAGAATATTTTTGTATTTTTTATTTATGTAGACATATATCCCATTATCGAGTAAGCTATTTGAGTTATTTTCCACACATAAATAATACTTAGAGTTGGTCTTAATTATATTGTTGGAGGAAAAGCTTGGGCCATAGACATAGTTTCTATCTGGGTAGAAACTATGTATCCTAACCCATGGAGAGGATGTTGAATCTGGGGCAGAGTCAGTTATATTAGAAGATGTTGTTCCGTATAGAACATTATTGTAGACAACACAATTGAACCCATATTCATAATTTATATTCTTTTGCCAAAGAAGAACTTTGGACCAAATTGAGTCAGATGATTGAGTCAATGACCAAGAAGATGTATACAACCAGCCCGCACCTCCCGTATAGGTATACGAGTATAGGCCACCAATTGGTGTATTCGAATTTCTATTTATGTTCGATGAATAGAATCTACCCTGATAGATAACGACATCATTTATCGAATATAAATTATTGGGATCCCAAAATGTGATATTTGATTTTGAATTAGGGTTTCTTTTCCAATATTCGCCATAGTTATAGACAACTGGGTCAAACCCAGTATAAGAACTCAAATTATTTTCGACATTTTTAGAATAGAAAATAGTAGAGTGGGTTATCCCATTAAAGACTGGACCAAGATCCCAATCGGGGGAATTATGTGGATTTACATTCGGTGATATTGATTTTGTAGTCTTATTGGCTTGATAAATTGTTTCGTTCCATATAACAAGGCTAAATTCTGGGTATGTTTTATATGATTTCCAGTTTTCGATAATTTTCCATCTCAATGAATTAATAGACACCAATTCAGTTTTTGGATCATATGAATTCTCACTCAGAAGTATGGAAAATCTATAATCATCGAAATCATTACTAGATCGTATGTTTATATTTTGGATCTTATTGGATATATAATTTATCGATGATACATTGAATATCTTAAATTTTATCCCCCTGAAAAGAGTTGTATTGGGGACGTCCTTGTTTCCGACGTTGAAGTATGACCATTTTTTATCATTTTTTATAATTTCACCATTTTTGAATGTATTTTTCTTACCGAAAAAATAGGAGAAATAATCATAATTCCCTTCTACATATGATTTCAAATCAAAAGAAAAAGTAGCGTTTATTTGACCATTTACCACATCTTCCACATGTAGAGAATGGAAAGAATAAGTCGGCGATGATGAATTTATTGTATAGAAATAATCTAGATTTCTTTCTTGTCTAGATGGATTGGGGTCATAAGTATTAGTATCTCTGTTATAATCTTCCAATGAGAACGAATTATTCAGAAGATAGGGATAATTGCGGGCAGATAATGAATTATGGAATCCCCATTTAACCCTTGTTGGATTCTTTCTCCATATTTCACTCAATGAATTGTTCACTATCCTAAATGTCTCATCATTGGAAGTGTATTCAGATGTGGTTGGTATATGGACCACTTGGCTCGATATTTTAAAATCATCTAAATCCTTTGGGTTCGATAATGATGATAGGTTTTTTACATATAACTTCGTCTCATCGGTTTTATTTACAATATCATCCTGATCATATTCAAATAAAGAATTTTTAGTATCGACTAAATCGAGATCAAAATCCTTTATATCGGTAAAGTTACAAGAGTAAATTCCGAATTTTTTGGGTGGTGTAAATTTATCAATTGAGAGTAGAATTGATTTATTATAAGTCGAATCTGTCGATGATATGTAGTATTTAAATTCATCCGCAGTCTGAGAAAAAATATAATCAGATAATATCTCAAGATATCCACTCAATCCTCTAATTATTCTAAAAAATGTGCCCTCTATGTCCATTAACCATATATCTGATATAGAATCGAATCCATCTATATCAAAATGAGATCCATCTTTTCTGAGTATAAATGTCGTGTTATCAACTATTGAAGTCGATATACTTATCGTGTTTTTGTTTATGAGACTTTGCTTTCCGTCTATATTTACTTCTGATAATATTTTATACTTTACCTTAAAGGGCCTTGATTTAATTTCTTTATAAACAGAAGAAGAAACGATTATTTTTTGATTTATGAAATCTTGTCTCTCTAAGAATTTCTCCACTTTATAGATTCTTCCATCGACCTCAATATATGGATATTTGTCGACGTTCGATGATGCAGAATTGATGAAGGGGGAGTCTGGATTAGATGGAGATTCGATAATATTGCCATTTGATATGATGCAATCCCCATACACAGATGGTAAAGAATTCGGACACACATATGTTTTCAAATCCAGAGAATTGAAATAGAATCCAAAATATCTATTAATTGACCACTTCCGTATTGTCCCTTTGGAGGCAGGGACATCATCGAATAAAAAACTAAAATTTATAATATATGGATATACGATCCTATTATCTCTAAATCCCGAAAAGAATTTCTTTTCATTATCGAGTAAGGTGTTTTCCTTTGAGAAATAGTCCTCAAGGAGAAATGGTTTTTCTTGATATCCACCCGAGTCATAATCAATTCCGATCCAAGAGGAGAACTCAAGTCTTCTAAAATCTATTGAAAGTGAGGTCGCCGGGAAGGAATCATTTTTGAGTATATTTTTATTTAGGAATTCCCCCAAGACAGTGGATGGAGTTAGATCGAAATTTTTTACAACTTTTAATTTTGAAATTATTTCTGAATTAAAATTATTTTTTGATAAATCAATTATGCCCGGACCATCGACTCTAAATATTATGAAATTTGTTGGGAGTCCAGTTTTCGAAACATGGAGTGGTGCAAAGTACTCATAGTCTTCGGTATAATTTTTATTGTCTATGATATTTCTAGATCCGCAGTTGTATAGGTCATCAATTTGATTGGAAAAGTCGGTGGACATTATAGCCTCGTCATCATCATGTTTGATGAAATATGATATCTCGGGTAAGGTCCCCTTATAGAAAGAAGATATGATGTTATCCCAATAATTGTCTTTTGTGAACTGTATTTTTTTGTATTTAAAGGAATTTAGATCTGGGTTCGAATCTATAGATTCGGCATACAAATTATAAGCTGAGTCGACAACCAACTTTATATTCGTCGTCAGTCCAACATTTGTTCTAAGTAAGGAAAAACTTCGCATTATTTTTCAGAAATTAAAGATGTTGGGGTAGATTCAATAGATTTTTTAATTATCGTCTTGGACCTATTCATGACAAAACTTATAGTAAATATGAATGGTCTATTCTCAGATTGGTTCTCTAACAAAAATTTCAACTTCTTGGTATGCTTTACCGAAACATTAGATTGATTTAAATTCACATAATGATACCCCAGATCTGTTTGTGTGGGATCCAATGAGTTCATCTTGAAATAGATATTGATAGGTATGTTGATATCGTTTTGCTCTCCTCCGAGTATACTCTTTACCTTGTCTAGATTAGTCTCCTGTATGGAAGATAAAGACTGAACTTGTGGATGTATTGTTGTCAATAGTTTCGTTGTGGATGATATAGTCGGTAAAGACATTTCGATCCATTTAGAGGAATCAAATAAAGAGAGATTATTTCCGACAAATGTCAATATTGAATTTTCTGAATAACCTAGATTAAATTGATCTGACGATAGAATATCAGTCAATGAGTTTGAATTATTAGATGTGAAATTATTGGTTACGTTCTGAGATAATTTAACGACCGATGTCTGATCGATGTTATCATAGTTGACTGACCATATAAATTGATTATCGATCTGTGTCTTTGTCGATAAAGTTGAATTCGATATAATTAATTGGTTTTGTTGATCGACCCAGAAAATTTGGGGAGCTGAATAGTTATAAACATCACTATTAGATGATGAATTATATAATCTCGAAGAGAGTAGACCAAGAGGGGAATCGATGGATTTGTTTCTAACTTTAACCAAGAAGTCTTTTATGACATAGATGTTATTGGAATAAACCCTACCAGTAGGAACTCCAACTCCTGTATATTGCTCAAGATAATCCTCGAGCTCTATGTTGAAGTTTAGGGAAGATCCATTCTTCACAATGAATTGGTTATTGTTTCTGTATATAACCACCTCAAGTTCACCTTTAACTTTCTTGATTATCTCTTCTAGAGATTTTACTCTAGATTCTAGATACTGCAAATAACTGAACATATCTTGGACAATTCCGTTATTGTCTTTAAACCCAGATAGTATTTTATCTGCCGAGTGGAAGAAAGTAACCCCATTTACAGTCGTTTGATCATTCAAATGGTCATCGAGTCCACGAGACGTATATTCAGATTTAACGGATACTTTTATATCTTCCTTATCGGCATCTTTTATGATAAAACTATTTTCATTGATGACATTATTCAATGAATTCGGAAATTCTATTGTTATTGAATCACTAAATGGGGACTCCAAAGGAGACTCGGGCCAACCGACCTCAGAAATAGAGGAGATTTTGATCTCTACCTTTTCATTGGGTTTTATGGGTATATCCAATTGATTTATATTGGGTATGTCTGCATTGGAAACATCTTGGACCTCCCAGTAATAACTACCAGTTTTTTTATCTAGGATTCTTTTTCGAGCATCGGTCTTTATTTCCGTCCAATTCGAAAAAGCGGCCGTCTTTATTGCATTGGTCGATAGTTGTTTTAATTTGAATGGTTCTATGGTAGATTCTTTACCATCTTTGGATAGATATCGATATTGAATCCTGAACTGAACGACTTCTTGTGGCCTAGATCCCCTCACTATCGCCGGCTGAGGTATTTCCCAAAAACCCCTAACGGCGAATTTGGGATCTTCATTAGTCACTGGTGACTTAGAGATATCAAGTATTTGACTCGTCACCGAGGTCAAAAGTTTTGATTTACTATCTCTAGTTTTTTGTATTGTGTCTAAATCGTTTTGAATTTGCTTTCGAGCTCCATCGGAGGAGAAATTGAAATTCTTTATCTGAGATGTCTTTGTTCGTATGGATTCATCTATCTGAGTTATTTCGGATTTTAGAGATTTTTGTTGATTGGATAAGTTTTTTAATTGGTTTGAATCCGTTGTATCTGTCAAATGTTTGTTTATCTGAACAACTTTGAAATTATTTGCATCCAGTGTGGGAGAAGTGGGAACTGATCCATTAGTGGGAGATATTTTCTTAGAAACTAAATCCTTTAGAACCTGACCATAATCATTGACATAACTTGAGTAATATTGCTCCATGATCAGGTTAGTATCCAGATCCTTTAGATCATTGGTGTAATATCCAATTCCACCACTCCAATTCTTGGACATGATGTAATTATCCATATTCATGGGTTTTATAAAAACAACATTCCTTTCATCATATCCCACACTTATACGCACAATTTTATTGTAAATAACAGGAGAGTATATTTTCAAGGTGTCTGTTCCCACTGGGATTGGCTCAAGTCCCTCAACTCTTTCCACACGAATCATTGGGTTTGCTTGAGTGGTTGATATTTCAAGTATCTTATATCGTGTCGAGGATTGTGGCGTATTTATGATCAGTTCATCTCCCACTTTCAGTGTATCTGTCGTATCCTCAATTACTCCCTTAGTTATGACTCTTTTTGTATATGTGAGTTTATTGATCATATAGAAGAGCTTTTTATTCAGAAGATCTTCTTTTATACTTTGAACAGAAAACATACCATCCAATTGTAAATAATTGGGGTCCATATCAAACATTTGCTCATCATAATTGGGAGAGAGTGGATTGACAACACCGACAGTCGTTTGATGCCATGTTTCGTATTCAGCGAGCGTGAACCCATTTTTATCTTTGAAGTTGGTGTTGAAACTATTCAAGGCTGAGTTTCCAAGGGAGGTGAAGTTTCCAGCAGCATCTTTTTCAAACTCGGGAATATATCTCCTCGAAAGGACTTTACGGACATTGTCTTCTACTTTACCACTCAAATCAACTTCTATGAATAATTCAGGATTCAATAATCCATCGAATATCCAGTTCTTTTGAGCAACAAAGTTAGAAATCAAATTGAGAGTTGAAATATCATTGGGTTCTCTGTTTAGGTCAACTGTTACTACTTTTTTAAACTTTGTCCCATCTGATGGTTGTATTAGGGCTCCAGCATCGTTGATGCTATACATTTGGTTCAAATTATTATTGAGCCTAACTATCTCATTGTTTAAATACCCAAAAGATGGGAGGGTGAACTTTTGGATTATTCCCGAATTATCGGTTATATTAAAAGTTATTGTACTTTCTGAAGATGTTACTAAAGAATTTAAATTTGACAAAATATCAACAATATTGTTGTTGAAATTCAAAATTTGTTCAGATATTGTGTGATAGTTACTACTCATGTTTGTTTACCAATGTTGACCTTTGGGTGATTTTTCGATTTATTATCTTGGCGCTTCGAAAGGTCCCAGTAATTGAGGCACCTTCACGTCCTTTCGGAGAAATACCGGCCCTGTATGACCTCTGAGATCGGCCACTTTTATGTCGTAGACGAATCTCTTAAGCACCATATATATATCATATTACTGACCTTCTTTAGGTATAATTTTCCACGTCGTAATTTGGATATACATCAAGTTTGATGATTTTTTAAATCAGATGCTTGGAAAACTTGATTTTTTTCCATGATCCCGAGTTTTGAATATGGTCTCGATCGATTATCTTTGTGGGACCGAATCAAAAAGATCTATGCCATACATCAGGAAAACAGAAGACATACACATGTCTGAGCAATTTAAGATTTTATTGGAGAAGATGAAAAATCACTCTTCTATAGCAAGGTACCTTCTAAGGTCTAGAATACCATTGGAAGAATTGGCGGATGATCCCATAAATTATCTATCCATTTCAACCACCGATGAAACAAAGATATCTTACCTAACAAAATCAAGAATTGAATCTATTCTTGGTGGTGATGGATCGGATAACGTATGGGACTCTAAAAAAAGATATCAATGTAAACCAGGTGCTTTCGTATCGAAGATATTCAGAGATGTAAGTTCTGGAGATGTCGAAACGTTTTCAAACCTATTTGTGAGCATGCAAATTGAAAACTTCACCTTTGAAGTTGTGAGTGGACATGATATGAGAAAATACTATCATCAAAATTCATATGCTCAATCAAGTGGATCTTTAGTAAACTCATGCATGAAATATGATTATTGCCAGCCATACCTAGAATTATACACCGAGAATGAGGATGTTTGTAAGATGCTCGTCATGCTCAATAGTCGAAAGGAATTATTGGGGAGATGTTTATTATGGGAAACAAATGATTCCTTAAAAATTATGGATAGGGTCTATACTATAAGTGATACTAGATTTATACATCATTTCCATGCATGGGCATTTGATAATGGATATTTACCTAAGAGTAAAAACACATGGATGGATGGTATCCTTTTTAAAAAAGGAGATGATATTGTCGATATTAGAACATATATACCATTAAAAAAATCACATTTTGAATATTATCCTTATTTAGATACTTTTAGGTTTTTAGATTTGGAATCAAATCGACTCTACAATTACATACCAAGTGGTGTTGATTTGATCACTCTCTGTCGTGCAGACGGTTCTTTTGATGAACATATGATTATCCAAATGTGTGCCATCACTGGGGACTTCAAATGCCGGTCTGATTTAACCTACATCGAAGAAATTGGATATGTATCTCCGTATTTATGTCAATATTCAAACTCCTTGGATAGACATCTGCTCAAGAGTGAATCTTTCTATTCCTATGATGTAAATGATTACATTTACATAGACATGGATAGAAATCCAAAATCTATAAGAGAAATTATAAAAAAAAAAAATTCATTCGAAAATTTAAGTATGTTGAAAACTTCTTAAGATGGGTGGAGATATTTTAATTCTTTATCATCTAAAGAAGCATCAGTTAACTGATGCTTCTTTTTTCATTTTCCAAAAAATATAGTGCAGATTCGATAACATGATGCATATCATAGTATTTATATTCTGCCAACCTACCACCAAAATGAATATTTTCGATCTTATCTGATAGATCCTTATACATTTTATATTTATCCATATTTTCGGAATCATTTACTGGGTAATAGGGCTCAGTCGTCTTAGAATTATATTCTATTGGATATTCCCAGGTGACCCATGTATGTTCACTATCAATGAATTCGAAATGTTTATGCTCTATTGTTCTAGTATATGGGACATTGATGTCTGTATAATTCATCATCGATGTCCCTTGATAGTTATCGGTGTCTATCTTTTTATGATCGAATCTAGTAGATTTATATTCTAGTTGCCCAAATCGATATTCAAAATATGCATCTATTGGGCCCGTGTAGATAACCTTATTTGATATAGAATTCCAATACTCTCTATCCTTTAGATAATCAGTATTGGTTTTGACTTCTATACCATTTAGTAGTTTATCAAATATTTGAGTATATCCCCCGATGGGTATACCCTGATACTTATCATTGAAGTAATTATTATCATAAGTGAATCTAACTGGGAGTCTTTTAATTATTTCCTTTGGTAATTGAGAAGCATCTTTTCTCCATTGTTTCTCTGTATATCCTTTTATTAATTTATAATAGACGTCTTTGCCCACTAATTTAATTGCTTGCTCTTCTAAATTTTTCGGATCCTTTATGTGAGATGATTGCATCTCTATTATCTTTTTAACTTGATCTGGATGTGTTATCCCCCATAATTTTGAAAAGGTCCACATATTGAATGGCAAAGAATAGATTTCATCTTTATAATTAGCAACTGGTCTAAAAGTAAAATTATTAAATTGAACGAATTGTCTAATCCAATCCCAAACCCTTTCGTTTGAGGTATGAAATATATGAGGGCCATAAATGTGTATATTTATGCCATCTCTATTTTCAGTGTAACAATTACCGCCAATATGGTTTCTTTTTTCGATGACTAAACATTTCTTTCCCACTTTATTTAGCTCGTAAGCACATATAGATCCAAAGAATCCACTTCCAACTATTAAATAATCATATTTCATACTTCTCTCTAATTTTAATCATTTTATCTAAAAGGGTCCTATCTTCAACAAACTTTATACTTTTATCCATACACGGCTTTCTATAATGATGCATTCTTAGAAGATCGTAATCCTCAACATTCACTTTTTCGAAATATTGGGGATGTAATGATGTTAAAGTGTGAATATAATTTGGAAGTTGTGGAATTTCTATTATTTCAGATGCCACGCAAACAGATTTACCCCTTCCTCCATAAATGGTGTTTTTTCTATCTTTGTAATCCCATCTAAATTTGGTATTTTCATTGGTTGAATACCAATCACTATTAATATCAAAGTCATCTGAGATATCGAAAGAATTAATGTGAAGATGTTTAACATTTCTGTCATTCATTGTATCCCTTATAACATCAGTGATCTTTTTACCAGAATTACTTACTAAAAACTCATCTACGTCAATTATAGCACATATAGATTCAGAATTTAATTCTCTGGATATTTTCAATCCCGAGTTATAAGATCTTATTAGACGATTATGTACACTAGTATCACCACCATAACTATCAGAATTAGTCATTTCTTGTCTACTTTTTTTGTTGCCAATGCTATCACTATAATTGACAATGATGTCAATACCATATTCATTTGAAATACTCTTCATGACCTCAACTGAGTTATCCTCAGAGTAATCATCAAAATAAATGATGGTATCAAATCCTTCTTCTTTGTGATATAGAATCCAATCTTTTAATCGATTAGATTGATCTTTCGATTGTGTTATTATACAGTTCATATTATTTAATTAATTTTTTGATAGTATGTTATTAATTTTGTACATATCAATTGGATTTACATAGTGGTAAGTATATGATTTTTTTATTTCTCCATCAGAATGTCCTAGAGCATCTGGATTAATAGCCTCAAATCTATCAATTGCCACTATTTCAACTCCAGCATTTCTCATCCAAAATCCAAAAGTCACATCACTGTAATAACATCTTGGAATATCATTTTCATTTTTAATGTAATCAGATATTAACATCATTGACTTTTTCGATAATATGAATCCAGCACCTCCGCTACAGTAATTGATTGGCAGTGAAGTGTTATTGCCCGATATTGTATATAAAGGGAAACTTAATTCACCGGGATTAATCCGACCTAATCTACCTATACAGATAGGGTTATTATGATCATTTTTTGACAATAATTCATCGATATTAGAAATGTTTACAAACGTATCATCATCGGTAAACATATACCAATCAGATTCAAAATTGGTCATTTGTTTAATATACTCAATGTATTTCAGGTATATAAATTCATATCCTTTAGTTAAATTGGGATATCCTATTATATCCTCTCCTATACTAACGTCACTTAAAAATTTACAATTTTGGCCTCTACCCCACGTCTGTTTTACTGCCTGCAGTCTATTATTATGATACTTCTCACAAGTTATTATGATAAATTCTATTTTATTCATGTTTTGCCCATTTAATATTTTTTCTACCAAAAAGTCGATGTTACTTTTATATTTAGAATAAGGTCTTATTGAGTGAGAATCAATATATTTTTCAAAATCATTGATATCATAAGACCAATATGATCTATCAATTCTATTTGCAGATACTCCATTTTCTCTACTTAATAGTACAATATCTTCTTTTTTATCATAGTCGTTAATTAGATGAGTAGCATATCTCTCATCGGCATACCACTGATCTTTGCCAATAAGATTTTCACCATACATACTATGATCAGATCCCAAATTCAATTCATAAAGTTTATGAATTGAATCTTCCCATTTTTCATCTAATTTAAGGACTTCCTTAAACTTATATCCCATTGCAACATGGTAGCAAGAAGGTAGAGTTGGGGGATGTGGGAGTGTATTAGATAATGGATTTATGTGTAAATATTTGTGGTCTTCAATTTCTTTTAAATTATCTATGAAATATTTTTTAGATATAGGAAACATATCTATATCCGAAATTATTGATACCTCATTAGGAAAATTCATAGGATACCAATATCTAACCCATAAATTTTGTAAGTAATTAGGTATATTTTTAACCACATCGATCCTAATTACTCGACCATAGGTTTCATCTATTTCTAGATTTTTGTTTTCATCTATATAAATCAGAATGGGTTCTATATTAAATTTTAATTTCCAAACTTTTGAGACAAGTGGCCAAAAGTCTATATAAAAACTATTAGAATCTGAGCTATGTATAGCATATTTTATTTTCATTTAGGTTTTATTTTTTTTTTTAAGAGAGTTTAAAAAATCAATATCCAGATTATATTTTAAAATAACGTTTAAAATATATGGTAGGGAACTTGCCACTACAAAGGTGGAGATCAAATTAGACTTCTGTAAAGAAATATACTCCATGAAGACCCAAACACATTAATTTTTAGCTAATGATTGGTCCATAGCATGTTTAATTACATTTAAAGAATGTATGTCTCTGTTATCATTTTCGTCAAATATATCCCCAACGAATTCGTAATTATTCCTTATGGAAGGGAAAGGTCTAATTTCTCCACCAAATTTTAAATTAAATTCAGCATGCTCCATAGATGTTCTATATACCAGTGGATACACATACCTACCTAAAAAGTCCTGATCTATTCCCTTAATTTGATATTGATTCCAACTTTCTATCATTTTAGATAACCCAATCTTTCTCATAATGCCATTCCTACACCCCCACATTCCACCTAAAATAGGCACCGAGTGATAAGGATGGTCTCTCATAATATGAAAATCTTTATCAGAATTTAGCCACTCTTCTATTGCGGCAACCTCTCTATCTGATATTCTAGAGTCACAATCTCTTGATAAAAAAATATCAACTTCTGGGTCTTCCGAGGCCCAGAATCTCCAAAACATACCGTGGAAAGAATCTTTTGATTTTACTAAAATAACTTCAACATTATCTCCTTTAATTGTCTCTATAAGTTCTTTTTTAGAAGATTCGTCAATGTAAAATCTACAAATCCATCCCGGAAAATACTTTTTCACTAATTCAATATTTCTAAGAGCCCCAGTCCAGTATATAAGATGATCTCCCCAAAGGCTATACGCAATTATATTTTTCATTCCATCCATAATTCATATTTTACGATTTTTTAAAAGGATAGTTTAAAAATCAATATATGGTAAGGAATTTACGATCAGAACGTGGAGATCAAATCATACTTCTGTAAAGAAGTATAGTTCATGAATTCCCAAACACATTAGTCTTTAACTAATATGTAGTTCATGTTTTGCTTTAAGATGTGAACTACGCATCATACAAATTCACAACCACTTGGTAGTTAAATTAAATGGAGATCTAATGGAATATTTTATATAGAAATTTTTTAATATTTTCTACTTTGTTATTATCAGGTATTTGATTGTCGATAAACCATGGTTGTTTTAAAACATTAATATATTCATCATCATCATTGTCTAGTTCGATAATATAATCTATCGCATTTTTTTGTGAAGTAAAATCGTGCACATTCACAAATGATTTTGAGTTAAAATCATTTGATATTTTAGAACCTCCTTGGTAAATTGGAATCGAATTTACTGTCATTGGATCTATTATTTTTTCAGTTAAATACCACTCATAACCAGGTCTATATGCATTATTTTCAAACGCTATTGAAAACTTATACTCAGATTGAAATTTTCTTTTATCGGAGACAACATATCCAATATTATTGATCCATTTACCACCAGAATCAACTTTTTTATATTTAGATAATTGCTCAACAAATTGATTCCTCTCTTGACAATTTCCGTTGGATGCAACAAAATTACAGAACTTTCTATTTGCCATATTTTCATCAATTATCTTAGTTCTTTTTAATTCATAATATCCATCATAAAGTAAATAGTGTGGTAATCTATAATTTCTTGAATCATGTAAATAATCAAATGAAAATGACCAATCACAATATCCTAAAGGCGGTGATAGATTCTCACCAGTGTAGAATATTTTTGTGCATTTATAATTTTGATGATTATTTCCAAAAACTGAAAAAAACAAATAATCTGGATTATTTGAAATTTGCACTTCGAATTCTTCTTTTAAGAGATTGTAAAAGTAATTATTTGTTTTGTCGAATCCCCCCCACCAATCAGAAAAATCTATTTTAATTTTTTTCATATTTTCACTCTTTCCTCGATGGGCAATTTTTTTCTATACTCAAATACTTTCTGATCATCTTTAAATTTTGAATTATAGTTTAGGTCCATTTGGTCTGGATTGCGTTTATTGGCCGCATAATGATGGTGCTCAAATATCGTAGTATCGGTTAATCGATCATCGATGAGTATACCAAGATCCCTAGAGTTGTAATATAATTCACAATCAGAAAACATATGATTGTAATCTGTGTGGTATATTATTCTATTCAATTTCAATAATGAATCATATGTCATTATCGGTATAGTTATCGCTGGGTACATCATATTGGAAGAATCAGGCAATTGATACCCATCTCTACACATTAATACTCCACTTCTATTTTCAAATTTGGATATTAAATAATCATCGAAGTTTTTGGGGGGTAAGAAATCATCCGATGCTAAGATAACAATATCTTTATTGTGACAGTTACCAAAATCGATTCCTAATTTTGAAGATAGTTGATATGATGGATAACAAACTCCTATTCTATCTGTATTTGTGATAATGATGTGATCTATACCACTATAATCCCTTAATTTGTTAGCATGTTCTTCCCAGTTTACTGCAACATATGTCTTTATATTTTCAACCGATGATGCATTTTTCATCCACTCAGTGTGGGATAATATAAATTGATCTGGCCGTATTGTGGGCCAAAGTATGTGTATCATAATTCCAATTATAGTGGAGAAAGCAATAGAAGATTTCGTATTTTTTCGAAATCTCAATTTTCCAAATAATTTTCTAGAATGTGTATCATATCTATAGACTTAAACATTTTTGCTTGGTCACCTTCGGGTCCTATATGGATCAAAATTCCACCCTCGACTTCTATATCATATTCCTTTAAAAGAAGAGCATACATAGATATTTGTATGGAATATTCATTTAAATGGTTCTTCAAAAAACCATCGAAAGGACTTCGAAGCATCTCTCCATATTTACAATCCTGATCTGTTGTAAATTTTTTATTTGTCTTGTAATCGACGATATGAACCTTTCCTTTATATAAAAAAAGAGCATCGATCATGCCCGATATCTTCCATTTTTTGGAAAAAACTCGTACTTCAAATTTAATAGGGGTTAACTTATGTAAGTGGGTAGATACTATTTTATTGAATTTATTAATTCTATCGATCAGGTCTGGATCTTTGGGGAGAGCTTGCCATTGTTGGTTGTAATAATTCTCAATCCAGGTATGAATGCTGTGCCCAATAAAATTTGATCTATCGTTTTTTGTTTTCCACTCTTGTAAGATTTCTTCTTTAGTGACTCCAATTTGATTTGCTTTGTAATCAGCCCAATATTGTTCATCGAATGGGTCATGGAACCTTTGTATGAATCTGGTCACTGATTCATATTTGATATCATCATATGTATATGTATGTGAATCAGGATCAAATTTAAATTTTGGATCATTGTCCAAAATACTTAGTTTTTTTAAAATGCTTTCTTTAGAATCCATTCTAGTATTTTTTTCCTAAAATTAGGAAATGTTGTTTAGGGATTTTAAGATATCGATTGCTTTTGAATATTTATTTATGAGTGGGAGTGTATTATCTGATATAATTGTTTGAGAATATGTCAAAGGATATATCTGGGTCCAATGAGAGGAATATGTTGGTGTATATAACGTGCCAATATCTTTATTCCATGTATAGGGGTTTGTACATTTATAAAGAAGTCCTTGGTAGAAAAATTCAGAATTTAAATTATAATGTATTTTTTGACCTAAATCTACAGGGAACTGGGATATAGCATCTTTAATGGAAGATGATAAACCACTGATCACCTCAAGACTTATAGCAGATATTTGATCTTGAAGTGTCCATAGAGCTTTATCTTTTAGAATTGTGTTTTTATCAAAGGCTTCTATTTCTACTATATCCCCCAGGTAATTACTATAACTTCCCTCATAGAAATGGTAACCAACACTATAAACATTTTTTGATATTTTAAGTGAATAAATATCTCTCGAGTATTTGGGTATGGTTTTATTTAAAATCTTTTTGAAACTATCTGTTTTGAAGTCTTCTGTGTAAGTATATGATCTTATGTTAATATCATATTTGGTTACCAAAACATCTGACAATATTTGATAAAATCCAGAATTTATGAGATCATCTATGTATATTTGATAATCAAAAATAGCTTCTAGACCAAGAGAGGCAAATGAGTCTATCTTAGAGTATATTTTATTGATTTGGTCTCGGTAAGTCAATTCAGTCTATTTTGATTTGCTATCTTTAGGTTTTGAAAGATCTCAATGATTGAGGTATCTCCACGTTCTTTGCAGGCATTTAAACTTCAATTATATTGCAAAAACTTCTAGAAGAAATTGTTTCTTTTGAGATCCAATTGGATCGATTTTTTAAACAAATTTCTTAAGGGCAATATATATATCAGATTACAAATCTTCTTTAGATGTAGATTTTCACATCATTACCAAAAATTATAGCTTTTTTATAATGTCTAAACCTTACCTACTATCTCTATCACAGATAGTCAAAAATGAATCTCATGTGATTGAGAGAATGTTAAATTCAATAAAAGAAATAATCGATTGTGCTGTCTTTGTTGACACCGGATCTACTGATGGGACACAAGATTTGATACATAAATGGGGACAAGAGAACAACATACCTTGTTTTGTATTTGATAGACCTTTCGATAATTTTGAAAATTCTAGAAATTATGCAATGCAGATGGTTAAGGATAAGGCAAAATATGCTTTTTGGCTCGATGCCGATGAAGTCATTAGGATAGATAAATCTAAATTTGATAAAAATAAATTAGATAAAGATCTATATATGTTCAACACATATATTGGATCGATGAAATATACCAGAAATGAATGCTGGAACACTGATAAAGAATTTAAATGGTATGGTGTCGTACATGAGTTCATCATATCGTCGGATCCAAACTTAACATCAGGGCTCATGGAGGGTATTGATGTTCTTGTTCAAATGGATGGAGCTTCTTGGAAGGGAGATATTGCCCAGAAATATAGGTCACACGCCTCTATTCTGGAAGAATATATAAACAATGTAGATAGGGGAGCTCGATGGGTTTTCTATACTGCTCAATCTTACCATGACTCGGCCTCAATTCACGATAATAAGCCCGAAAATGATGAACGTTTAAGAAGGGCTCTCAAATATTACAGAGAAAGATTGACAAGAAGCGATGGGTATGAAGAAGAAAGATTCTATTCGCAATATAGAATAGGAACCATAATGAGGGCCATGGGTGAACCTTGGACCAAAGTTCATACTGAATTATTGAAAGCATATTCAATGGACCCCTTTCGAGCAGAACCCATAAAGGAAATAATTGACCATTATTTATTGGTGGGGGAATGGAATTTGGCTTACATATATTCGGTCATGGCAAAAGAATGTTTCCATAAAAAGAGTCCTTACCCACATAGATTACTATTTGTCGATGAGAATCTATACCTTTGGAAGATAATTGAATCCCACGCAGCTGCCTGTTTCTACACGGGTAGAAAAGATGAAGCAGGGAAATCATACAAAGAATTAGTTGATTTGTGTAATAAATATCCACAATCATTTAGGGATGAAGATATTTCGAAAATTAGGTCAAATGCCGTTTTTTTCACAAACTAACCAATTCAAAAAAAGATGATTAACAAAATCTTTAATGAGGACAATTTCGTAACACTATCAAAAATGGAAGATGATTTCTTAGATCTGACCAAAGAAGAATACATTAAATGGGCATGGACTAAATAGACATTTAATCCCGAGAAATTAAAGAAGATAGGACATCCTGTGAGATTTATAAAAATGTTTTAATGGACTAAAAAGTATTGTATATGATCCCTTCATGGGATCGGGGAGTACTGCAATTGCATCTTTGATGTCAGATCGAAATTTCATTCGACCCGATATTTCGGCTCAGTACTTTGACCTGGCTCAAAAGAGGATCGATGATTACATGAAAAAATCTAATCTCAAAAATTAGATTTTTTAAAACTCACATCCGATTAAAAATGAATTACACATGAGATAAAGACTGATGTGTTTCAGGTTTCATAGACTTATCTAACGATAACGCCTCGACTTGTTTTTGTTTAATGTCCGACTCAATCCCTGAACCAGACAGCACTATAGGCAATTATATATACTAAGTCCCAAAAGTCATTTTTACTAATTTTTAAACTTTTTTAAGATTTTTGGTAAAATAATCACTAACGGAGGTTATTAGCCCAAAATACGTTGAGGTGCATAGATTACCAAAACCATTCGAGACACCAAGACATCAAATTAAAACTCTCCCAAGTGGGGGATATTTGTATGTCATTACCTGTTCATTTTTTTAAAAAATAACTAAAATTAATTAATGTTTGAAAGTAAAGAGCAGAAATTAGAGAGAATCAATTTACTTAAAAATAAAGCTAGCCAATTGAAAATGGATGTTGAATATTACAACGCCCTTCAATTGGCTCTTTTTTAACCCCCACTGAGAAATCGGTGGGGGTTAAAGGAACTAAAATTAGTTTTAAACGGGTCCTATGGAGCATTTGCGGCCCCCTATTTTATTTTATTCAATCAAAATGTGGCCGGCACCATAACGGCCGAAGGTAGAAAACTTACCCAAAAAATGGACTATGTCAATGAAGACTATTGGTATAATCATTGGCATCTAGATACTGAGTTACATAAAGAATTAGGAATCACAGATGTCACTCAGATATCTAAAGATGAACCCGTATCGATTTATTGTGATACAGATTCGTTGTTTATTTCCGTAAAACCGGCCATGGACCACTGTAATTGGCAAGAATCCTATGATAATGAGTACGAGTTCATAAGAGCTCTCGATGATAAAAAATTAGCCAATCTTTTCAATGAGAAGCTAGAAGATCATGCTCGATCCTATGGGGTCGATAACAAACAAGATTTTGAGCTTGAAAGAATATCGGAGTCTATCATAAACATAGCCAAGAAGAAATATATCCAACATATTATCTACGAAGATGGGGTTTGTTACGATAGGTTGAACTATATCTATCCAAAGGGAGTTGAACTTGTTAGATCCACAACACCACTTTTTGCTCGAGATAAAATTTTCAATATCGTCAAATATCTATTTGAAAACCCCAAAGACTTCAATATAAGAGAGCTCATAGGTCTTGTTAAAAATCTAAAAAGAGAATTTGACCTCTGTGTTCCCGATAGAATCGATGAGATATCGATGCAATCATCTTGTTCTAAATATGATGAAAAGGTCTTAGAAGATAAAAAGAAATTGGAATTTGTAACTGGTACACACTTTGCAGTCAAGGCCTCGGCCTACCATAATTACCTTCTCAATAAAAGAGATGATTTGAAGGGTCGATATAATATAATAAAATCTGGAGATAAAATAAAATATTACTATTGTAAGAATAGAGAAATCAATGATGTCTTTGCCTACATAAGAGGTAAATATCCTATCGAGATATCCCCCGAGATAGATTTAGATGAGCAGTTTTCGAAGTCTATACTTTCACCCATAAATTCAATCATAGAGCCATTGGGGATGCCTACCATAACAAAAAGACTTTCTGTTGTCTTGGATATTTTCTCGAGTTAATTGGATTTTTTTTAAATTCAATTAATTCGAGATTTCATTTTGTTATTTCAAATTTCATGCATAACTTTGTCTCTGGGAATCAAATGGACATACTACAAACTTTCTTAAAACTCACATCACGAACATATCCTCATAAAACTGAGAGTGATCTTTTCTATCTTCTCCCACAGGGAATCCAAGAGGATGAATTTGGGAATAAATTTCTCCAAATAGGAGATAGTCCATCCACAATGTTTACTTCACACTTGGATACGGCAACTAATCAATTAAGAGTGGTGAACCATGTTTTGGAAGATGGGTTTGTTAAAACTGATGGTAATTCCATACTGGGAGCTGACGATAAGGCTGGGGTCGTTATCCTATTATCAATGATAGAGGCCAAGATAGAGGGTCTTTACTACTTTTTTATAGGCGAAGAGGTAGGTTGCATAGGATCAAAACTCCTCTCTGATAAACACAGAAAAAATCCTATTCCGTATATAAAAAAAGTGGTATCATTTGATCGAAGGGGGTATGATTCAATCATAACCCATCAAATGGGACAAAGATGTTGTTCGGATTTTTTTGCACAAAAAATCTGCGATGGACTAAACAGTCTCATTGAGACTTTTTCCTATAAAATTGATCCGAGTGGTATTTACACTGATTCTGCTCAGTTTATTGATATCTATCCAGAATGTACAAATATATCGGTTGGTTATTTTTCAGAGCACACAAAGTCCGAGATTCAAAATATAGAGCATTTAGAAAATCTCTGTCAGGCATCGATTGGTTTAAATTGGCAGAACCTACCCACAGAGAGGGATCCATTTGGTGTAGACTTTTCAAACGATTCATATCCATATGTGAAATATTCTAAACATGGACATGGTATGAAAAAACGAGAAATAGATTATGATTATTATGATTATTATGATACTATTCTAAGATCTGACCTAGACCCACTCGATAAAACAAATTCAAGTAAATTCGATCAATTGTTTTATGGTGGTAGGGGCATCACTGGATCAATCGACACAAGAAAAATAGTATTCTATGACACAGAATCAAATAATTACATAACCACCATAGAAACAGATCCAATCACAAATAAAGTGATCAGAGTCGATTTAGGTAAGAAAAGAATGGAATTCGAAAGAAAGATGATAATCGATTTCCTAGATCGAATGGAAATTAAATATATAGATTTCGAATGGGATGGTGTGAAATTATTGGTTATCTATTTATATGGAAATGAGACCATAACTCATAGATCGGATCTGTCTAATCACATACCATGTCTAGATTTCTGGAGAGAATATAGCCTTGAACTCATTGTTAAAGATCAACGAGAAACTTTTAGCATGTAATGACATATACACAAAATACCCCAAGAGGAGTATATTTGTGTATCATTATCTAGAAAATGAACTTTTTTAAAAAACTCACTTAAATCCAAAATCAAAAAGGAAATGAATCCCGAAAAATTAGATCTCAATCCCGAATTTCAACCGAACTTAGATCCATTCTCCTTAGAGGAAGATGTAAGAGATGGTGAAGATGATCACGATCAGAAAAATACAAAAATAACTATGTCGGTAAGAGACGATTACGATGATGATTCATCATTCCCAATAAAAAATCAAGCCTCGGGTGATCATAAGTCTAAGACTCCCGTTTTAGACTTCTTTAGTAGAGATCTGACTAAGTTAGCAGAAGAATCTAAAATAGATCCTGTCATCGGCAGGGAAAAGGAAATAGAAAGAGTTTGCCAAATTCTATCTAGAAGAAAAAAGAATAACCCCATCCTCATAGGAGAACCCGGAGTTGGTAAATCGGCCATAGCTGATGGACTCGCATTGAGAATTGTTCAGAGAAAGGTATCGAGAGCTCTTTTTAATAAAAGAGTTTTCACTCTAGATCTAGCCGATTTAGTGAGTGGAACCAAGTATAGAGGACAATTTGAAGAAAGAGTAAAATCTTTGATATCGGAAATAGAAAGAGAAAAAGATATCATCTTATTCATCGATGAAATACACACCATAGTGGGGGCCGGTGGATCGGGATCATCTTTAGATGCCTCGAATATGTTCAAGCCGGCCCTTGCCCGAGGGGATATTCAAATAATAGGAGCGACGACGCTGGATGAATATCGAAAATATATCGAAAAAGATGGTGCTCTCGAAAGAAGATTCCAAAAAGTTGTTGTCGAGCCGGCCACGACCACAGAGGCTTTGATGATACTTGAGCAAATAAAGGGAAAATATGAGCAACATCACAACGTAATCTACACAGAAGCGGCAATAATATCATGTGTCGAATTGACCAATAGATTCATAACCGATAGGCACTTGCCTGATAAAGCACTCGATGCCTTAGATGAATCTGGATCTCGGGTCCATATTTCGAACGTTGAAATACCCAAAGAAATTACTGATATTGAAGGAAAGATATTGGATATAAAACACCAAAAAACATCCGTTGTTAAACTTCAAAAATATGAGGAAGCTGCCAGATTGAGAGATCTTGAGAAGAATCTTTTGGGTAACCTAAAAATAGAAAAAGAAAAATGGGAAGAGTTTCAAAAAAACAATAAACAAATTGTTACTGAAGAAAACGTTGCTCAAGTTGTCTCCATGATGACTGGAATCCCTCTACAGAGGATATCGAGAAAAGAGACCGATAGACTATCAAAGATGTCTGAGATGCTTATGGGTAAAGTTATAGGACAAGATGAGGCTGTAAATAAAGTGGTCAAAGCCATACAAAGAGGTAGAGTTGGAATGAGCGATCCAAAAAAACCCATATTCACGGGCATGCTCATTGGTAATAGTGGGGTCGGAAAGACAGAACTGGCCAAACAGTTATGTAAATACTTATTTGATACAGAAGATTCCCTTTTGAGATTGGATATGTCTGAATTTATGGAGAAGATATCCATAACGAGAATACAGGGATCATCTCCGGGATATATTGGATATGATGATGCTACCTTTTTGGATATGGTTCGAAGAAAACCATACTCCATAATTCTATTGGATGAGATAGAAAAAGCTCACCAAGATGTATTTAATCTATTTTTACAAGTACTCGATGATGGACACATGACTGATTCCCATGGGAGGAAAGTAAGTTTTAAAAATTGTATTATTTTGATGACTTCCAACGTAGGAACAAAAGCTCTTAGAGATTTTGGTGGTGGAATAGGATTTGCATCCAAATCATCGCAAATAGATCCAGATAGTGGAAAATATATCTTGGAGAAAGAATTGAAGGCAAAGTTCCCACCCGAGTTCATAAATAGGTTAGATGAAATAATATACTTTAAGGATCTCGATAAGGATAGTGTCATTAAAATAACTGATATTGAATTGGCCAAGACTATAAATAGAGCCAAAAAAATTGGATATGATATTATCATATCCGATGCCCTAAGAGATCATTTGGCCACTATTGGTTACGATAAAGAATATGGAGCTCGTCCATTAAAAAGATGTATTCAAAAATGGATCGATGATTCTATAACTGAGTATATAATTTCTTCAGATTTGAAGCCAAATTCTAAATTGAGTTTGGATTATAATAAAGAAAAAGATAAAACCGAAATATTAGTTATATCACCACCCAAGAGATCTAAAAAATAGGAAAAAAATGAAATTTAGTTACATATTACCATATAGACACCACCCATCGAGAATATCAAATTTGGAAGCTACTCTAGATTGGGTATCTTCGATGAATTGTGAAATAATATTAGTCGAAGATGGTCAATTTTCATATTTAGATAAAATAAAAGATAAGTATAAATTAAACTATACATTCATTAAAAATGATCTTCCCTTTAATAAATCATGGATTTTTAATATTGGTTTATCTAAATCCACCAAAGATATTGTTGTATTTGGGGACTCTGATTTGATAATGGATACAGGATCAATCTTGGATTCCATATCCAAGATTGATCAATATGATTGTGTTAATCCATATTCTTCTGTGATTGATTTATCCCCCGAAGAAACCTCTATTTATTTGAAAGATAGAGATATGGGATATCTTAATTCCATAAAAAGACCTGGTAGAGGGGAATTTGATATACAAAAAGTCCCTTTATGTGGGGGAATTGTAATATTCACAAGAGAAGGCATAAATAGAATAAATGGGTGGTGTGAACTATTCCAAGGATGGGGAGGGGAAGATGATTTCCAGTCTATGAAAGTTAAACATGAATTAAATTTTTATGAGGATTCATTTAAATGTTACCACCTATATCATGAAAGAATTTATCCCAACATGGATCTCTATCAATCCAATCTTTCGATATTAAATTATGCATCTAGTCAGCCAAAACAGGCAATCATCTCCAATTTTGGGTACAATCACATCGGAGATCAATTTCCCAACGTCCTCAGATAGTAGGTAAATGATCATATTTTTTGTATGATCGATGGAACCGATCCTAGTTCAAGAACTTTAGATTTATTTAAAATGAACTCCACGTCCGTGAAATTAAATTTAAGAGTCATTGCGAATTCTTTGGCCTGCACTTTTTGATCTGAATAGCTGAATTTATTTTCACTTAAATTGAAAGATATTATTTCACTAAATCGTATGTTGTAGAGAGCATCTCTCCAAATATCGAGAGCAGTTATAGTCAATGGGTTGATATACAAGTTATTGGTATCCAAATAGTGTTTGGTGAATATATCATACATTATCCAATAATTTAGATCCGAATCCACGGATCTAAAAGTTATCGTTATCTCATGGTTAGTGACAATGTCTTGTATGTTGGTAGCTGGTTTATAAACTCTTATTTTTCCTCTAATTAAGTTTTGAGATGGAGTATCGAAACTTAATCCCGGGTAAGTAACTGACTTTATTGTAGAATTTAGATAATCTATGACATTATCATACTGTATCCAATTTTTCTCCAAAATTGGAGTATAGGTGTTCATTATCTCCTGTGGTATGAAATCGGATGGTAAAGAGAAGACAAACTGGGAGCTCTGACTGGAAATTCTCACGTTTTATATATCAAAAAATTATCTTCTACCTCGATTTCTAGGAGTTAGATCATCTGAATCTAGGTTAGCGTATATAATTTTTTTGGTTGAGTCTATAGATACTATAATATAATACTTATTTGAGAAATTGAAAGCATCTCCATTTGAATATTTAAGAGCAGTAGCTTCGGGGATCTGAGTTATCTGAGCATTTGTTTTTTTATTCAAAATCCTATAATTACCAACCGTTTGAGATGGAGGTGGTGTTGGGTTGGTGGTTTGGGTTGGAGATTGTATGGGTTGGATAGGCGGTGTGTTGGTCGTTATGGTGCTCACGATCGGATCTTTGGAATTGGCCGATAGGAAACTAGATTGGATGTTGTCATAGTTGCTTCTTCTATCAAAAACAGGATTCGAAGAAATAGATGGATTGGAATCATATACACTATCTGGTATTATGAGATTACTTTCAAATTTAGATTTTAAATCAGAAAGTTTAATTAAGAATAAATTTTGACTATAGAGTGAATCGGATTTAAAATTCAGATAATACGAATTCAGAGATAAAGAAAGAGCTGATTTTATCTTAGTTTGACTAAAATAATATCCATTTATTTTTATTCCAGAATCTGAAGTTATTTCGTATATGACCGAATTGAATTTAAATGTATTTGGAGTCGATGAGGAGCTACTCACAGAAGATCCATTCTGAGTATTAGTTGTTTGATTCGAAGATGTATTATTGGATCCAACTCCACTATTTGCAGAATTAGATGAAGGTGGGGTAATTTTCTTGGTCACTATTGCAGTTCCTGTCTTGGTTGCATCGATAACAGTTATATTACTTGGCTGGGCATTTGTAGATTCAGATACCTCATTTGCCTTTTGATCGACATTCAAGCTATTGACATTTTGTAGATCATCATATAAATTAAATAGACCAGAATATACAACAGTCGTGAGTCCATTTATACTAGATGTTATATAAAAAACATTTATTCCCGAATTATATATTTGTCGTATATCTGATATTTTATTCTGGGATACTTTAAATATTATAATTCCTTTGGTTAGATCATATTGAGCATTTTCTGTGAAGATGCCAAATTCAGTCGTTAATTTGGTATTTTTGAAAACTAATTTTATATCACCCATTCCAGATAAATCCATATATTTGGGAGCAGAGGTGTATTGTTTTCTAGAACCATTCCCTGAATTTTTCATGATCATATCTGAGCTAACATCAGAGGCTATGGTAAATTGGATCAATTGATCAAAAGGTTGTATGAGTATTTTTAATTTTCCTATTCCATAGAAATTATCCATTCCTATTTTTACGTTAGCACTCTTGGCCACGACTTTGAATCTATCCGATAGAACTACGTAGTTTACAGCATAAGGTACCAGCGCCGGATTCGATTTAGAACTATCCGATATCACACCAGTTCCATTTTGAGAATTAGAGACTGGACTCTTCCCCCTACCGAGTCCAAATAAATTTTTGGAATTTCCTGTTGAAAATAGAGACCCCCCAGCACTTCCATATAACCTACCATCGGAGTAAGCACTTCCATTTATATTACCAAATATACCTGCTCCCTCAGGAGATTTTATGTTATAAATCTTTGGCTTTGTGGCGTTGTCTAAATTGATCTTAGTTAAATTTATACTATATTTAGAAACCTCATCTTGGAGCATACCATAGGAAGCTCTTCTTTGTATAGAAGAATTGTCAACTGCATCGATTACATTCATCTCAACATCGATCACTGCTGTCGTTGTTGAATATTTTATTATCGGTCTGTATTCAACTTTTTCGTTAAATCCATCGGTTAACACTATTTTAGATGTCTTTCCCCTTATATTTTGTTCAAAAAGTGTTATGTTGAATTCTACATAATATCTTTTACCGAGTGTAATTGAATTATTTATGAATTTGTTAAACTCAGATATATTTCCATTATAAGTTCCATATATTTCTAAGAAATCTCCCTGACTTGAGTGCATTATGATCAGTCCCAGTTTTTCAAAATCTGGTGACTGCGGTATACTGACCGTTAACTTGGGAGCCAAATTATAGGTCGTTATATTATTTATTTGATTTTTTAAATCAATAAATTGGAAGTCAATAAATATGGGAGATGTTGTAGAGAGGCCTATACCATTTGTTAAATTATAGTTTATGGTATTTGGGTTGGCTCCTGTCGATGTTCTAAGTCCCGATATATAAGATATGGAAGGTATGTCGATTTCTAAATACTTAGCCCATAGTTTCTCTTGGAATAAAAGAGGTGGGTTATTTAAATTGACTAAATAGGTCTTGGTTATATCGGAAGAATCGAAAAAGAAATTAGATAAATCATATGTCCGTATATTGTTATAATCATAGGTATAGACTCTAATGTAACATCCTATATGCTCACCGAATGTATAATTTATGGGGAGGTGTATCTTTATTGTATCATGCCTTGCCGGAAAAGCCGCCGGATATTGTTTGATCTGTAAAAAATTATATATAGACGGGTCTATGAGTCCGAAGACATTTCCCACACTGTCTATGTTGAATAATTGATTTTTAATTATATTATTCGTTAACGATGAGTCGGCAGCGACGTAAGACAATTTTAAAACATTATCTTTAATATTTTGAACTATGATATAAGGATCTCCTATATTATTGTTATCGTCATAGACGTATTCAATTAATATAGAAGTATTTACTTTTAAAAATTTAGATACTTTCATTTTTTCCCATTGTATATATGAAGAATCGACAAATCCATATCCATTAAATGATGTATAGTCTATTTTAATATATATTCTTGCTTTGAGAAGAACATATATAAGTCCCGAGTTCAATTATAGAGAAGTCCCAGGGTCATTTATGATGACTGAGAAATCCACATTTTTTGGATCGAAAATGGTCTATATAGACGATAATTTGGACGTTTTGAATAACAATTTAGTATATTATCAACTCCCCTCTGGAGAACAATTAGACGCCAAGACAGAGATGGATCTGCCTCCTATTGTCTATGATTCTATTAATGAGAAATTCAATAACCACACATTAACATTGGATTTATCTCAATCCGATTTTCAAAAAAACAACACCTGTTCTTGGGTAATGGAAATAAATTTAGATCAAATATTTAAAGATCATGTATTTTCCACCCTAAAGAAGTATAGAACATTCGAGGGAATCAAAAATGAGATGGTTTTAAACTCGAACGTAAATTCATCTATTTATGAATATATAAATAAAAATATATCTTATAGATATTCTTTTTCAAGATTTGAACTTTTCATAAAATATATTAATTTGATCGAATCCAAAGTTGTAAAATATGGGAACAAATATGATTTTACTGTAGAACAGGATTCAAACAAAATGTCTAGATTTGAATCTAATCTAACGTATAATTCATCTTCATTGACAGTGAAGTTTAATCAGGAAAAATTAGCAAGTGAGTACGCATTCAATTACTATTTCAATTTGTATTATGAAAAAATATGAAAAAAAAGAAGAATTAGTTAAATTCCTAAAACTTTTTTCTTCTAGACCCAATCATTTGGCCAAATTTCTTTTAGATAATAAAGCCTTAAATCAAGGATTTATAAATAAATTAGATGTCAATTCAAGTATCGATAATCCCCACTTTAAGGATATAAATCAAATGTGTATTTTTTATAAAAATGTTTCCTTTGGTACAAAAACACCTTATGTGGAGGATGAGAGTCTGATTTCAAACATGGAAAAGGAATTAGAAAAATTAGTAATCACAGAAAAATTCGAAGATGCGGTTCGAGTACGTGATTTCATAAAAAATTACAAAAACAAGTGACCTAAACTTTCCCTATTTTTTCCATAAAATCCCCATGTCAAAAAGAAAATACGGCGATTATATAGAAAATTTTGATGGGACACTCATCGAGCAAGCTCCCAGTGGGGGCAGTAAGATCCTATCAAGACAGGATTTGATGAATCTCTATAATAGTAAAGAAGTTAAGAATCCAATAGTGGGAAACTTATACCCATCTACTTTTGTGGGGATCTCACAGGGATATTTCAATTTTGATTCTGGGCTCAAGGATTTCATTCGAGTTGAGAATAAAAATTCAGAATCCTCATATCTTAAGAATATAAAAGTTGGGGATGTTGTTGATGTCTTAGTGACAAACATAAACGAAAAGAACTTTTTAATAGAGGGCAGCTTCCAAGAATTATATGAGAATCGAGCAAGAATAAACATAACTTCTTTGGAGGAAGGAACCGATCTGATCGGATATGTTAAAGAATCAACTCCTGCTGGATATTCAATGGATATCGAATATGATGGCATTATCTTACCTGGTTTCATGCCAAACACACTTGCTGGAATAAATAGATTACATAATCCAGAATCTATCGTGGGCACCAAGATGGAAGTTATGGTGGAATCTTACTCTTCTGAAGAAGGTACCTATATCGTAAATAGAAGGAAATATTTACAGAAGTTAATTCCAAAGACCATAAAAGAATTGGAATACAACAGAGTCTATAATGGACACGTTACGGGAACTACTGACTTTGGTATCTTTGTTGAGTTCAATAATTGTCTAACTGGAATGGTCCATAAATCAAATATAAATCCAGAGTACATAGACAAATTCAATTTGATAACACCTGGGCTCCCTATAGAATTCTACATAAAGGAAATCTTAAAGGATAAGATTATCTTAACTCAAGTTTTGAAAGAATCTCTATGGGATTCTATAAAAGTTGGTCAAAAAATTAGCGGAGTGGTTAAAGATATAAAATCTTTTGGAGCTCTCATTAGTTTGGATGGTGAGACGAATGGTCTCATCCATACCTCTGAGTTGAATAAAACTCCACATAAAATATCTATTGGTCAAGAGGTAGATGTCAAAATAATAGCTATGGATAGAATGTCTAGGAAAATATTTCTTCAAATTCAATGAAAGTAATTTGTGTCACCCCCACTCAATCTTTAGTAACGGGATGTATATACGAGGTTAGTCAAATACATGTTGACAGTATTCAGGTATTTCTAAAAAAAGACCTTTTGTCATCTTTTGTGATTAAAAAACACTTTACCAAATTGGATGGTTCTATGATCGATTCCGTTCATAGATACAGATCAGAAAAATACCTAGAATACATATCCGATAGATCTTCTAGGATTCTACGCAATGATTTAACTAAATTAAAAGTTGGAGATTATGTAATTCCCACAAAAGATACCTTTAAAAGTTTAATCCATCGTAAAAGTTATCGAATAACTGATATAAAGATTACACCCAAGCCATATTCTGCTACTAAAATAAAAATAGAAGGGATATCTCGGTGGTATAAAATATATTCATTCACAATATGCCCTCCAGAAGTTTCTAGGGCTTATAATATAGATTTAATCACTGGATCGGAAAACAATGAAGTGATTACCATAAAGGATCCCAAAGAAAAAAAGATAAATTATTTAAAAAACGACGAAAAAATACTTGTTTTGATAGATCTCCTGTTCCGATCAAAAATGGATAAAAATAGAAATAATCTAGATATCATCGATTGGGCCATTAAGAAAAGAAATAATCCATATAGGTTAAAAAGAGAAGATTTCGATCAAGTCTTAGGACTTGATCTAAAACAGATTGTGGAAATAATAGGAATCCCCAAATGAGAAAAATCAAAACTTAAACACTTTAAAAAATATACTTAAAATGACTACAATCGAAAACAAAAAAATAATTAACACCTGGGATTCTGATGAGAATGATAAAATCATTTTCGATGACTCTTCGGTAAAAGAAGGAAATATGGATGAATTGGACGAATTATCTGAGGATCAAAAATTGAGAAATGAACAGATACAGAGTCTGATCGATGCTCCAGAACTGGACACGGCCACGGCCATGAACATAATATTCAATGCTATTCAGGTATCGTTTGATAAACCGCATTTCAATGATCTAGATAGATATCTAATATCAAAATCACTTTCAACTTTTAAAGGAATTGCCGATAAAGGAGAGGATATAATAGTTAAAACCGCTTAAAAAAATGTTTAAAATCTTCTTTGCCATTTTTCTTTTACCTTTTTTTTCATTTGGTCAATGTGACCAAGTGAAAAAAGTCGAAGGTAAATTCGATGCCGATAGCCTCGTCCTGACATGGGACGAGGTAAAAAATGCTGATCTGTATGAAATAGCAATCAGATATTATGGATCAACTAATTGGGGGTATTTGTTTGCTCCCCAGCCTTTTTCAACTATTCACAATATTGTATACGATACAGTCGTGGTTCAAATAGGAACAATATGTAATAGTGGATATAGTGGATACGGACCCTCAAGCATTTTGAGTAGGAATTTGGTTACGAAATTAAATCCGGATCAAATGCCACATCAAATTCCATGCCCGATTGAAAAAATCATGGAGGGTTATACTTTTTTGGGAATCAATGGAGTTGTAAAGGATGATTTTTCACCAGGGACATACTTGGTCTACAAAAACAACAAATTCATCGCAAAAACGATCAAACAATGATTTGATTAAAAATTTAATTTTTTTTCAACCAAGAAATTAACTATATTTGTATCTACATGGCCAGATTTATTTTTTCGCTGTTGATTCTTTTTATCTTTCTGGTAATCATATTCCTATTCAATATTTTTACCATATGGTTCTTATCCTTGGCAGCTTTAGGATGCTTGGTGGTTCCTCTGACATATCTTTATTCACTCCTGATTGGGAGGAGTTACAACTACGTAATAGACCAATCTAATATTTTGTACAAAATGAACAAAATAGGATCCTATGTAATTATGACACTATGTTCATTTGGATTCTTCTATTTAGTGGCCAAACTTTTAATGTTTTAGAAAACAATTCATGGATTTCGATACAATCACCAAGATCAATCTCTTCATTGACTCCTTAGATGGATCCAAGAAAAAATCAGTGGCAATGAATTTGTTTTTGAATATGGAATATAATTTTTTTTTCGTAAATGATACTGTTTTTGCCAAAAACACAAAAACAAATCAAGTACAAAAATTCAGAGATCTCATTAATTTAAATTGTAATTGTTAGAATTAAAAAATGGAAAATGAAATAGAGTTACTCGGATATTACGGAAGTGATAGGATAATTGCCGGATCGGCATGGACGAGTACATCTCGTGATATAACACCCGATAAAGAATCAAGAATACCAGCTTTGGTAAAAAATTTATGGGAAAATGGACACCATACTCCCTTTGAGAAGGCAAATGTGCATTTTTTAGTCAATACTGATATTGCTACCCACATTCACTTACTAAAACACAGAACGGCGCACATAAATGGGGAATCGGCAAGATATAAAGAATTGAAAGAGGATAAATTCTATTTACCTAAAGATTGGGCAGATATAGAATCATCGTCTCAGATCGGTTATAAATCTAATTACATTTCGATTGATCCTCAATTAAAAAGATGGGTTGATATATTGGAAGATTATACCAAATTAGGGAACATTCTCTACCACCAATCTTTAAAGGATCTAGAACCTAAATTAGGCAGAAAAAGATCAAAAGAATCCGCTCGATATTTTAAAACATATAACAGTCAAATTCAAGCTGATGTTCAGTTTGATATGAGAAACTTCGGTGGTTTTTTGAAATTGAGATATGATGATCATGCTCAGAGTGAAATATATGATATAGCTCATAAGATGCTAGATCTAGTCAAGAATATCGAAGGAAATCCTTTTGAACACACCATAAAATCTTGGGGATATTAGATCTGTAATGAACCTTTCATATTCTTTTCAATATAATTTCACATGAATTGTGAAATTATCTAAATTGATTCATTTAAAGTTTTCTCTTTTTTCAAAGGGGGATGAACTTTTTTTGAATTTGATTGATTGATAGTGGGATCAAATTCCAATTTTAAAAAAATTAAAAAAACACATGAAGATATTAATATATCCAGAAGATATACTAAAAATGTGCCTTTGGGATAATTATGTTTATTACATGATTTCCTCAGAAAAAGAAGCCGAGAAAATTCTTAAAGAAAATAAAGAATTTGAAATTTCACAAAGGGATGCCTTGGTTATAGGTATCTTAAAAGTTGTCGAAACTGAAAATTTAATCCATAGATTCAATGATCATGTCATCCATACACTATCAGTGAGGTCTATAAAAAACAAAGAAAATTTTCTTATAAAGAAAAAATTCTTAAAAGATTCTGTAGATAAATTTTTATATAAATTCCCCCCATATTGGGAGGCTCCCCAAGATTACGAAACGGCATTGGTTAACCTAAGATTGTATATATCTGATGTAAAAGAAAAAATAGAAAAATTAGAAACCATGTCCTTGACAATTCAAAATATAGAACATCAATATTTGAACGTAAACAATGTCAAAAAAATATTAAATTTTAACATTTTTTAAATATGGAAACCGAATCAAAAAAAACAAAAATGAAAAAATACACACAGTCCCAAGTAGATGATATCAAATCCGATCTCATGGACTCTAATATGAGAATCTTGGCCGATTTTGAAAATTACAAAAAAAGAACTTCTAAAGAAAGGGAAGAATTTGAGGCAAGATTCAAATATAAATTCATGGAACGTATTCTTGATCTGGATTCTGATATTTCTCTTGCTTTGAAAAGAGAAATATCAGAAAATGAAGGATTGAGTCTTCTATATTCCAAACTATCTAATTTCCTAGATTCTCATGATGTTAAGGAAATACAAACAGATTTCTATGATCCAGATCTACATGAAGTAGTATCGATCATGGATAGTGATCAAAATGATTCTATCATCGATGTTGTCTCTAAGGGATATACTTTATCGGGATTGGTGATGAGATATCCAAAAATTATCCTTGGGAAACTAGCGAATAACAAGTCTTAAATTTAAGTAGTCTATCATCATACCCTATTGTCCCACCATTGACCCGTTTGGTCACCATTAAAACTACCTCATCGGTAGCTCCCTTATCACAAATTTGCCAAAGTTTATTTTTAGTAAAAAAGAAAGCAGCCGAGGCCAATGGATATTTGGTTGAGACTAGATCTGGATTCTCAACACAATCCTCTCCGATAAATTCTGAGAAAGATTCATAATTTGATTTTCCGGTCAACTGTATGTACCCCCTTCCTCTAAATTTATATCCTTCTTTGGAAGATTCTGCGCCGTTTCCCATTCTGTTTGCATATATTCTGGAACCTATCTTTTCGGGATTTCTCTCATAGGCATGGAGATCAATTCCTTTAAAATATCTACCGAATAATTTAGTCAATGCTTCAGAAGAGTAATTTAAATTTTCATATACGGCCTTAAAATGTCCACTCTCATGATCGCACTGAGATAGAAAATGGGATAATCTCAGAGGACCATTTATATTGAATTCTTCCATTACTTTAGGGAGTTGTAGATAGACAGAATCTGGTAGATGATTCTTTAATTTTAATATGTCCATGAATTATATATCAAATGACTAATTTTCTTTAGGTGTAATTTTTTGTGTGATTAATGATTAAAAAAACTTTTAGAAAAAATAATGTAAAATGAGAAATGAGAGACTATTATGAAATTTTGGAAGTAGACAAAAAATCTACTGCTGATGAAATCAAAAAAGCATATAGGAAAAAGGCTCAAATACACCATCCCGATAAGGGAGGTGATAAAGAGCAATTTAATAGAATACAGGAGGCTTATGAGACCCTATCAGACGATAATAAAAGGGATCATTATGATAGATTCGGAGATTCACAAAAAAATTCTTTTAATGGATTTTCTGGATTCGGATTTGATATAAATGATGTCTTCTCCACATTTTCTAATCATGGACCTTTCTCGGCTTTCAAGAATAGAAGAGAGAAAAAAGGACCGAATCTTAGAATACAACTTCAATTGACTCTAGAAGAAATATTCCATGGTGTAAATAAGAAAGTTAAATATAAAAGAAACGTTTCCTGTGACGACTGCTCGGGTATGGGTGGTAAACAGGAGTCGATATGTAATGATTGCTCTGGATCGGGTGTTATAAACATTTCTCAAAGAACTCCATTTGGTATGGTCACTTCCAGTGCTATATGTAATAAATGTGAAGGGGAGGGTAAGATTATGAAAGATATGTGCTCAACCTGTAGAGGTCAAGGAACCAAACAAATCGAAGAGGTGTTCGATATACCTATCCCTAGGGGAGCTCAATCTGGTATGGAATTTTTGGCCTCCGATAAAGGAAATTTTATAAAGGGTGGAGTATATGGTGATCTAAATATTGTCATAAACGAAATACCACATCAAAAATTTAGGCGAGATGGTAATTCCATTTTCTGTGAAGAAACTATATCCATACCCGATGCCGTCCTTGGTACCAATATTAAAATAAAATCCCTGAATGATGATCAAATAAATTTAGAAATATTTTCAGGAACTGAAAGTGGGAAAGTGTACACAATACCCCACAAAGGTCTCCCTGTCTTTTCGGAAAATGGAAGAAACTCACATGGGTTTGGTAATCTCTACGTGACTATAAAGGTAGAGATCCCTAAAAATTTAACACAGAAACAAAAAGAAGCCTTTAATTCACTTAGAAAATTACTTTAAAATGAAATACGAAATTAAAATACACTTTCAGAACAATGACAAACTAAAATCTGTCATAGAAAAATCTTACTTTGAGGATGGTACACTTGGTAAACTCGTGGGTAAAAAATCTTTTCTTAAAATAGAAAGGGGGGACTCTTTATATAACACCTTGAGGGGATTGGATAAGATGTTTGTCAAAATATCGAATGAAGATATGATTGATGGTTCCATGAGACTTTCTATAGATGAATCAGAAATTGATTTCATAAAATTGATTCCAATAAATAATTATTGCATAGTCGAGAATGAAAAGTATTGTTTCTATTGATTGTCAAATTCATCACGGAAGTCTTTACCTTCTATGATGAATTTGGACTTAAATAATTCTAACACAAGGTTAGAATTATTGTTTAATGGTGTTTGGATTAGCTTCTCCAAAGGCAATGCTACATTTAAACCATTAACAGCTCCAGCTTCAACCCAAGACACTAACCAAGTTGGTAATACTTGGTCTGGTCTAAGTGCGAGTCTTGTCTGGGATATAGATCTATTGTTAAAGTTAGAGTCTGCGCTAAGAGTTTGAAATATTGACATTAGGTTAATTGTTTAAAGTTTATGTCTTCAACTACTCCAGATATAGTTGCATCGCTAGAAACGGCTAAAAGCTCTACTAAACAAGTATTTGCTACTGTTAATGTAGTAGAATTTCTAACTACTGTTAACACAACTCCTGCAAACATGGCTTCTGTGTAAATAACAACTGTAGCAGTGCCGCTACTGACACTTATCACTTTTATCTGGCCTTTTATTTTAAACGGAACCCCTGTTTGAGAAACTAGTGTAGTTAGTGTTGCTATTGTCATAGCAGAACTACCAGCAAGTTTCATAGTAAAAGCTATAGTCCCAGTGGTTACACCTGTTGTAACGGTTCCAAATATTTCAAAACCTATAGTTTTGCTATTGACAAAGGTATTAGCAATAAATGTTTGGTTGCCATTTACAGTACCAGATATTATAGAGGCATTTGCGTTAGTAATATTAACTGTGCCTATATTACCAAGAGGGCATAAATCAACTAGAGCGCCTGCTTTCTGTACAGTACCATCAGTAGCTACGGCTAACATAGACTGCGCTGCACCTGTTAGACCTGCTATTATTAAAGTACCAGTGGAATTTATAGTAAGTCTTAATGTACCGTTGGTTGCAAAATAAAGATTACTTGATGCGTCTGCGTAAAATCCAGGAGGTGTAGTTGCTGTACCTATTCTAAAAGATGGAATAGTAGGGCTACCATTAGATATATTGAATATAGATGGGGAATTTACTCTTAGTCCTGCGGTACCATTAAAATCAAGTTCCCCAACTCCTAAAGAAGATTTTATTGTCTGGGTAGTGAATTTAAGAGCAGCTACGGCTGGGCTTCCAGCATTTATCGTTAGTAAAGAAGCTGAGTTGGGGACGATATTCCCTATGCTAACATATCCCGTGCTATCTACTCGTATATATTGACTGCCTGCTATAGTTGTAGTAGTGTCATAATATGGGACATATCCCACTGTACTAGTTGGTAAGCTAGCTCCCCCTTGAAATCCCTGTCTTCCTTGAAATCCTTGTAGTCCAGTATATCCTTGAAATCCCTGTGATCCAATAAGACCTTGGAATCCTTGAAATCCTTGAAATCCTTGTGATCCGACATATCCTTGGAATCCTTGGAATCCAGTAGATCCTTGGAATCCTTGTGGCCCAACATATCCTTGGAATCCCTGACTTCCTTGAAATCCTTGTGATCCAGCAAATCCTTGATTTCCTTTTGGCCCAGCAGATCCTTGGGATCCTTGGGATCCTTGTGGTCCAATAGGTCCTTGAAGTCCCTGCGGTCCAATAGATCCTTGAAATCCTTGCGGCCCAGAAGACCCTTGTGGTCCTTGAAATCCCTGTCCCCCATCATTACCATTGAATCCTCTAGGTCCAGTCGCTCCTGTTGACCCATCAGCTCCTGTCGATCCAGTGGGTCCTATATTACTATTTATAGATACCTGAGATATACTAATAATTCTACCATATTGATCAAGTTTAAAGGTGGGTATCAATATCGCCGATCCGTATGTGGATCCAGTATTATAGGAAAAAGTTCCCATGGAAATGGACCCTGAGATGGAATATGTCAACGGATAAGTTATTCGGGTATAGTCAAAAGATACTGATCCCGAAGAAGCAGATAGACCAGATCCAATATTTAATCCTATGCCCAGACCAGAAGTGGTCAACCCATTATACCCATATAAATTTCTCCAGTAAGCATTTCCTTGTGAGTCAGATGATAATATGGCATAGAGTGATTGACCACCATCTTTTATTTTAAGACCACTTTGAGTATTTGAGTAGATTTCTATTCTAGAATTCGATTGCGAATTTCCAATTGAAAACAAATTTATATTCGATGCTGATAAATAATTAGAAGAAACTAAATCACCTATTTCTAATAACCCCCCCATAAGATTAAGTTTCCTATTTTCACCAATTGAATTTTGGAAATCTAGTATTCTGTATGTTGGGGAGCTATTTGTGTATAGATCGAGCCTGAATGAATCAGTGGTTTGAGCAATTACCCCACCAGATAACATACCTCTTATGAACTGATTTTGATTATCAGAAAAATAAATATACCCATCTGAATTTACACCAATGTTTATATTATTATCTACAGAAAAGGCAGCTGATGTATAAGAGGGAGTTGATCCAATATAAACATTGGTACCATTGTCTACTATGGAAGAGTTTGTTAAGGAAGAAACTGAAAATTTTGGTATCCTGTTTAAAGTTCCATTTGTGGAAAAATTGGAACCAGAAGCAGACACCCATGAAAATTTATCAAGTGTATCAGATAGAGAAAGTACATATCCCGCACTATAAGAATTAGATGTGGAGAGCATCGAAGGTGTTATTCCATAAACAATTATGGATGCTCCTACATATGGTCCCGAAAAAGTTAATCCAGCTCCTAAGGCTACATCGATTCTTTTTCCATATGGGCTTGAACTTATGATTGCACTCTGAGAGAGTCCGTATCCAATATAATAATCAAAAGCTAATCTTTTAACATTATTTTGATCATCAATCACGTACCAATTGGTCTCGCCTAATTTAGGGTATATGGAACTATATGATATATCTGGTTTGGATGCCGTACCAACTAAGGCAAACTGTGGTATGGTGACATACTTATTAATTGACATTTGGGATATATATTCAAATCGATAATTCCCCAATTCATGATATCGGTCGAGGAAAACAAATTATTTTTAACTCATACAAGTTAATGACTAACAACACATATTTAAAAGATGATGAAAAAAACTTTTAATTGCGAATTTAACATATCTTATTTTCAGAAGTTTATTTCCAAATTAAGTGATTTATCGGGGATAGACGATATCATTAAGATAAAAATAGATAAAGATGATACACTCATGTATTCAATACTTACATCGGGCACTCAAGTCTTGGCAATAAAAACGTTTTCTATTCCAACAAATGATATCTTTAATGGAATTAAAATCGAAGATTCTAAAACATTTGATTTTATTATTACATCTGGATCTAAATATGTGAAAAATTTAAGACTCCTAAATTTTGAAAATATCAGATCGAGTATAAAAATGTCTTTAGAGTATAAAGAATCTATGGATGATTCCAATCTACTTAAGGTTAAGTCTTGTTTTCTATCAGATGGGAAGCTTAAGATATTATGTGTGGGTGGAGAGGATTTTAAAATAAAAGATGTAAACAAAAAGTTCATAGAAACTAGATTGGACATTAAAAAATCAAAATGGAATTTTTCCATATCATCTTCTGATTTTTCAAACATTAAGAAATTATCCTCCATAAATACAGAGGATAAAATATTGAATATAGATATTAAAGATAACACAGTCTATATGGGGGAATATTCTAAATGGGAATTAGAAATCGGACACACCCCCAATCAAAATGATCATATATCCATAAATAAGAAATTTTTATCTAATGTTGATATAATTGGTCCTCATATCACTCTTCATGTGTTTGAGACATTCATACTCATATCTCAAGAAGATTCAAATCTAATGCTTAGTTTTGAGCAGAGTTACTGATCCAAGTAGTGGCACAAAACGCCTATTCCCATTATTTTTATTTTCTTGTTCTTATCAATGAATTCGATACTCTTTCGCGTGTTTTTGATCTCATCCCAAAAACGAGGAACTCCCCCATCGTATCCTTCATCATTTAAGATGAATATATCTTCAATGTCATGGAATATGCAATATTTTGCATATTGCCCAACGTTTTCATAATCAAGTTTTACACCTTCATATGAATGCATTCCATCGATAAAAACTAAATCAAATTGTTGACCTCTAAAAGTATCACTTGTCACGGGTAGATAAACAAATTTTTCGTCTTTTAATGGATTATGGTCGATAGGATCTACAGTAATACAAGTGGTTTCGTTGATTGAATGTAAGAAGTTTGAAAGTACATTGAATGATGAACCATTGAAGGTTCCGATATTCAAAAATGTTTTGATATTTTTGTCTGATAGGAAAACCATCAAATCTGCAAATTCTTCGGGCATTTGCCATAAACCACCATGTCTACTCACATGGTCTTCATATTGTTCACCATACATATTTCCACGACCATCAATAAAAAGTTTGTTGTGTAGAATTGTTTGTAATATTTGTTCTTTGAGATTACTCATTAGAAATTTCTCTATATTTTGCTAAAGCTTCAGTCGAGTCCATATAATTTCGTTGTGTGTAGAATGAATAGTGACTAAACAAAGTGTTTCCGATAATTCGATTTGGTCTTCCAGATTCCTTAGGCTTATCAACCGATAACCATATCTCTTCATCATGTCCAACTTTACCCCCAAACTCGGCAAAAGTCTTGCCTAACCAACAAATACAGTTAATTGAAACTCGTGTATAGTCCCATAAGTTCCAATTACTCATATAGAAGTCTTCTAATTTACCTTCACTGTGCTTTTGGAAAAAGTTTTGATGTACTGAATAAGCGAATTCTGGATCGTTCCAACCAACAGGATCCAAACAATCATACGAAACTTGTTTTTCTACTGGAAGTGCTCCAGTTCTTTGATGTAAGTGTGTGATAACTGCGTTATTTACGATGTTACCATACATAATAAGAGGATGCTCATCTGCTATACGAGCCTCAAACATTGTAGTGATTGAGCCAGGGTGAACATAAACAATATCGTCATCAATTCTCAAATATACCGAATTAAGATCCGTACAGTCAGTAAAAAATGTATGTATTGACCAGTTATCATTAACGGGAACTTTGCAATAAACTAGAGTGATAAAGTCATGGTCAGCTTCAATGATTTTCATGTAGTCAATATCTCCTTGATTTGTGGTATTGACCCAAATTTGCCAAGTATCAAATTCTTTTTTATTTTTGATTAGATGATGGAGAAGAACCTCTAAGTAACGTTTTCTACCTGCGGGAGTTACGATGATTTTTTTCATTTTTTTTGTATTTATATTGATCGTCAAAGAAAACACAGAAATCTTTAGATTCTGTGATGAATTTGAACTTAAACACTTTAACCTTTTTTTAAAAACAGAGTTTAAAAATATATTGTATATATTATATTTTTAAACATTCTTAAAGAAAGTTTAAAATATATGGTAACGAACTTGCCATTACGAAGGTGGAGATCAAATCAGACTTCTATAAAGAAGCATACTCTTTAAAGTCCCAAACACATTAGTCTTTAGATGATTATTTTAGTCTTATCTAAATTCGGAGTATCCTCAACATGTAAATCCCCACCAACTCTTAAGTCACTGGGTATTTCTGATATTTTGGTTCCAGATAAGAAAAGACTTTTTTTAACTACAAGTCTTTTTGGTAAAGCTTTAATTGGAGTATTTCCTAAAGATAAATCACCATTAACCACCAATCCATCTGGGAGTTCTTCAATTTGGCTATTATATAAATATAAAAAACTTCCAACTTTTAAATCTTTAGGTAAAGATTTGATTTTAGTCGATATGAGATATAATCCATCATCAACAATTAAATTATCTGGTAGATATTCAATAGATGAACTATCCAAATACAAATTTCCATAAACTCTTAAATTATCTGGTAAAGCTTTAATTTCGGATCCAGATAGACTCAAATAATCTCTAGATCTCTTGACCACATAATCATAAACTTTTTTGTAGTCTCTAAATTCATCATCCCCTATTATGTTTAAATCATAGAGAG
>Ga0209085_1000196_pt1 | contig 46749 bp, 43 predicted proteins | sample C_131016_EF_Meta_FD_187310 | JGI IMG/M metagenome (GOLD analysis project Ga0209085, IMG submission 187310) | Freshwater microbial communities from Lake Croche, Canada to study carbon cycling - C_131016_EF_MetaG (SPAdes) (version 2) | ecosystem: Environmental > Aquatic > Freshwater > Lake... | reverse complement strand
TATCCGGATCTTTGTTAACAAAAAGAAAAAAGACTTAACAAAGACGGAAACGATTACTAGGTATAGTTTTGTCCGAAGTAATATATTGAAAGGTCATTAAAAAAATGGAAAAATGGGCAGCCCAAGAATTACAGTATGCAGATCTAGGAGATGCCAGAAGGAATAAGAGGTTAATAAGTATTGTAGAAAATTTGGCTAACCAACCAGGTACTAGCGTGCCCCAAGCGTCTGAAAATTCAGCCGCAGCAAGTGCGACCTATGATTTTTGGAATTCCCCATATTTCAAACCTTCAGATATAATTGCAGCACAAGCAAGAAGTACAATAGAAAGAATAAAAGAACATCAAATAGTTTTGGCAGGTCAAGACACAACGAGTTTAGATTTTACAACGCAAAAAGCAAAAAAAGGAATGGGTTATCTAGATTGTAAAACATCCTTTGGGCTCAAAGTTCATACAACATTTTCAGTTTCTCCTATGGGAATACCTTTAGGAATTATTAATCAGCAGGTCTGGGCAAGAGAAGAGAAAGATTTAGGGATTGCTAAACTTCGCCGAAAAAGAGAAACTAAAGATAAAGAAAGTAAAAGATGGTTAGATTCTTTATCAGATACGCAACAACTAATACCTGAAGATATCCAAGTAGTAACAATCGGAGATTGTGAGGCAGATATATTTGATTTATTTGCCCTTGAAAGAAATCCTAATTCTCATTTATTAATCCGAGGTACTCACAATCGAAAAGTCGACTATGAGGTTAAATATTTACATGAAGCCATCAAACAAACTCCAGCCAGTGGCACCTTAAATGTTGAGGTAAAACGCAGTCCTAATCACGATGCCAGACTAGCTAAACTAACAATTAGATTTGCTACTTTTGAAGTGCAAGTACCTGGCAATCATTTGAAACCATCCCTCTGTAAACCAGTAAAATTACAGGTAATTTTAGCAGAAGAAGAAAATCCCAATCTTGGAGTTAGCCCTATTAGTTGGCTCCTCTTAACTACGCTAGAAATTAAGAGTTTTCAAGAAGCCATAACCTGTGTGCGCTGGTATAGTTATCGCTGGTTAATAGAACGTTATCATTATGTTTTAAAAAGTGGTTGTGGTCTGGAAAAATTGCAATTAGAAACGGGTCTTCTGATTGAGATGGCATTAGATTAGCTACCTATTCTATTGTAGCTTGGCGTTTACTTTGGTTAACCTATCAAGCCCGTTTAAATCCTGATAAAAGTTGTCAGACTTTTTTAGAACCACATGAATGGCAATCTTTGTGTGTAACTATTAATAAAAATCCCCAACCGCCTGAAAAGCCCCACTCATTCAGGGAAGCGGTCAGAATGATTGCATCTCTTGGAGGTTTTTTAGGTAGAAAAGGTGACGGCGAACCAGATGTTAAAACCATTTGGTTAGGACTACGAAGATTACATGATATCAGTGAGACTTGGAAACTATGTCATCAAATTAGTCGGCTCATAGAATCATTCTGTATTATATGCACATTTTTCTCTCTTTGTCTAATTTTATGTTAAGAAGTCTGATTTTATGTTGAGAAAGATGTGACTAATGGATAGCTTACTAACGGGGGCTAGGGGAGATCTAAATAATTTAAGATTTTTTAATACATGCCTTGCATATTTTCAAATTTAAGGATATTATGTATTGTAGTTTTTTTTTACCATAACAAGCACTGCTTAGCCTATCTACCTTGATACAAAATGTATTAATAATTGGAGATAAGCTGAAACCTTGGTTTTATTGTATTAATCAAGACCTACATCAACCATACCTTATTTTCTCTATATGGGTTCAAATTACAGTATTCTCTGGGAAGCACAACTCGGTACTCCTTTCACTGATACCCCAAGCGGTATAGGTATCGATGCGAATGACAACAGTTACATAGCAGGCAACACAGCAGGCCTCTTTGGTAGTGCAAATGTAGGGGCGGGGAATGATACTTTCCTAGCTAAATATGACGCTAATGGTAATCAGATATGGGTGAAACAATTCGGGGATTCTGGTGACGTTTATGGCAATAGCATTGCTGTTGATGGTAGTGGCAATAGCTATATAGCAGGATATACCAATGCTCAATTAGCTGGTACCTATCTAGGAAGTAATGATGCCTATATAGCCAAATATGACACCAATGGGAATCAAGTCTGGGTACAACAATTCGGTACTACTGGTGATGATCGTGCTGATGCTGTCACAGTTGATCTTCATGGCAATACCTTTGTAGGGGGGGGACAACAGGTACTCTGCCTGGCAACAGCCATCAGGGAAGTAGTGACGGAAGCGATGCTTTCTTAGCTCAGTATGACGCATCAGGAAATCGAGTTTGGGTTACACAATTTAACTACTCTAGTAATCGTAACGCAACTTTGATTGACATTGCCGTTGATAGTAGCAGCAATGCTTATGTGTTAGGTAATAAAGATCCAAATTATGGCAGTTTTATTGATAAGTTTGACAAATTTGGTCATAGAGTATGGGACATAAATGCTTACAATGCTCCTTCTGGTATTGCAGTAAGTACTAGTTGAAATATATATGTGACAGGGCTAACTAATGGTTTGCCATACGGAAACGATAATGGTGCCGGGGGGTACGATGGGAATGGAAGTATTCAAATATGGATTGCCAAGTACGATAACGATGGTACTTTGACTTGGGTAAGAAATTTCGGCACACCTAGTAATGACTACTCAACAGGTATTACAGTTGATAGTCAAGACAATACCTATATTACAGGATATACTCAAGGAGGCAGTTTAAGCGGAACTAATGCTGGTGGTGCTGATGCTTTTGTAGCTGAGTATGATAGTAATGGTAACTAGGTTTTACTACAGCAATTTGGCACTCCTGTTGACGATAAAGGACTAGCCATCACCTACAGTGGAACAACTGGGAATCTCTACTTAACTGGCAGTACAACAGGGAACTTAGGTGGGACTAATGCGGGAGGAGTGGATACTTGGGTAGCGAAAGATGGGGTAGGCTTAACAAATGATCCTGTTTTTCGTTTTTATAATTCTTCTACCACGCAACATTTTTACACTGCGAATACTTCTGAGAGAGATACATTAATCAACACTCCTGCTTATGGTTATTCTTATGAAGGAGCAGCTTTTGCGGCTTCTATCAATCCTTTATCAGGACTTATCCCTCTTTATCGTTTCTATGCTAGTGCTAGCAGTGACCATTTTTACACAACCAATGAGTCAGAAAAGAGTAACTTAATTAACACCCCTAGTTTAGGTTATAACTTTGAAGGAGTCTCCTTTTATGTTTATGGTGCAACATCTCCTGCTGACTCTCCTATCTACCGTTATTTTAATGCTACCATTGGTCAACATCTATTTACAGGTAACCAATCAGAGATAACTGGACTCTCAAGCGATTGGGTCTCGGAAGGGATAGCTTTTAGAGCATCAGTTTAGAGATCCCCCTTTTATGGGGATTGGGAGATTGGGAGATTGGGAGATTGGGGGAAGATAAAAAAAGTATGATAAATATTACAATTGCCTGTTCCCCCAATACCTTCCTCTTGTAGTTCCCGTAAGGTTACCCAATTACCCAATGAGCTATAAATAAGCTCTTCTCCCATCTAATATGAAAACAGATAACATCTTCTATCAACTATTCCAGACATTACCATCTGTGCTATTTGAGTTATTAGGAGAACCAGTTGAAAAAGCCACAGGATATACTTTTAAATCGGTAGAAGTCAAAGAACTCTCTAAAACTATAGATGGGGTATTTCTCCCAGTAGATAAAAGCCAGCCTATTTACTTTGTGGAAGTACAATTTCAAAAGGATGAGAACTTGTATAATCGTCTCCTAAGCGAAATATTTATCTATTTAGGACAATATAAACCAGACCAATACTGGAAAGGAGTCGTAATATATGCCCAAAGAAGTCTGGAACCAGCAATAATTAAAGGCTATGAAGTCCTCTTTGCACAAAACCTAATTCAGATAATCTACCTTGATGAAATAGCACAGACTGAACAAAACTCTATAGGATTAGGTATTATAGATTTAGTAGTAGGCAAAGAAGAGACAGCCGTAGAAAAGGTTAAAAGTTTAACAGAGACTACTAGAAGAACAATTCCCGACTTATCATTACAAATAGATGTAATAGAATTAATAGAAAGGATCATCATTTATAAATTCCCCGATTATAGCAGCAAGGAGTTAGAAGCTATGTTTGGACTAGCAGAATGGAAGCAGACACAATTTTATAAAGATGTTGTACAAGAAGGCGAAGCCAAAGGGAAAGCAGAACTCACCAGAAAATTTGTTGCGAATCTGTTAAAAATGGGAATGAATTTAGAACAAATCACACAAGTTACTGAATTATCTATCGAAGAAGTTCAGGCTTTAAAAAATGAGATAGAAAATTCTTAAGAACAGTAATCAGTCTTTAGTACTAAGATTAAGTCTAAATATTATAGCGGTGTGCAATTAAGTAAGATACATTATACTGGTTCCTCAAAGCTAGACAGAGAAAGGGTTTCTCTCCTGTCTACTGTGGGCGTAGCCGCCCGGAGGGTCTCCTGTCTCCTGACTTCTGCTATAGTACTAATAAATAATTGTTAAAAAAGTTTAGCCCTAAGATTTTCTGGTAACCAGTGATAATATTGAGGATATACTGGTAATCTAGGTTTTAATCTCCATCCAGCGCCCTCTAGAAGGGTTCTCAAGTCACTTAAATCTAAATGAGCATAGGTGGGGTTGACTTCATCAACTGGACCGATGCCGCCTAAATCTCTGGCTCCTGCTTCTAGACATTCTAAGAGGATTTGGGGATCACTGATTAGATTAGGTGGTATTTGTATAGTAATTTCATCGGGTAAAATTTGACGAGCTCTTCTCACTAGTTCTGGCATCATTTGACTAGGGAAAGCGGACTGAGGGAAGTTTTCGCCTAGTCCAGGACTGTAAGGTTGGAGAATTACTTCTTGAATATGTCCCCATTCTTGCCAAAGGTTAGCTATTGTTTCTAAGCTTTCCCACCAGTCGTCTTGACTTTCGCCTATGCCTAGAAGTAATCCTGTAGTAAAGGGAATTTTCAGTTCTCCAGCTAATTGTAATTGTTGTAGTCTCAGTTGAGTTGCTTTGCTTGGCGCGTGACGATGGATTCCTTTTTCTAAAGAGGGGTTAACCTGTTCTAGCATCAGTCCTAGAGAAACATTGACTTGTTTCAGTTGTTCCATTTCCCATCGAGTGAGAGGACCTACATTCGTATGTGGTAAATATCCCTTTTCTAAAACTAAGACACAAAGCTCATAAATTCTTTTAAACCAATTTATCCTTTCTGGAGATTCTGGATGAACCTCTCCTGAGAGAATGAGAATTTCGGAAACTTTACTTTTTTTTAGCTGATTTAGTTTTTCTACGGCTTGCTCTTGGGTCAGTTCTTGTTTTTGACCTGGATCAAGGCGAAAGTTACAATAACTACATCTATTAAAGCATTCATAGGTAGGAACTAGAGTGTAGGCAGGACTATAGGTAATTTCTTTTATAAAAGTAGCATTTCCTTATCTAAATAATTTATACGAGCATAGGGGGACAAAGATTCTAAAATTTGTGTGCCGTAGCTGCGCCGAAGGACTCGGCTATCTAACAATGCTACCATCCCTTGAGATTCTCTTAAAGGCATTACGGCTCGTTGAATAGTTTTTAAAGCTTGAGGTAGGAGATATAAACGAAACCAGTCCTGTTTTTGTTTTTTATAGTAGGAAATTTGGGCAGCTACGAGAGGATTTTCTGGGGAGGGTAGGGGCAATGTAGCCATAATCAAGAGTTCTGGAACGGGAAAATCTTCTTGCTGAGTAAGCCAAAAAGACCAACTACTAATTACAATACACTCTAAGTGGGTACCTTTTTTTTCAACCTGTACTCTAGAGCCAAATTCTGCTGCTAAAATGGCTGCTATTTGAGCTTTGAGGGGGACATCTTCTACTAGGATAACGATAGGCTTTTGATTGGTTGTGACTAGTTTAATTAAGCGAGAGATTTCCTTGAGCAATACTCCTTGAAACTCAGGAGTATTAGGCAGAGGCATATGGTTAGGGAGATAGAGGTTTATTTGTTCTGTCTGTCGGTTAGGATAAAAGGTGACAGAGAGAATATTACCTAGTCCTAGAGATGAACGATAGAGATTAGCATCTTTTTGAGCATCTAGAAAGCCTCCCATTAAGACTACTGGTTGTTGTGACAAAATATTGCTCAAAATGGAGGAGACTTCTAGAGGAGTGGTTTGAAGAGTAAAAGAACCCCTCTGTCGATCCACTATGGCGCTGATCGTATAATTGCTAGACTGTGCTTGTTGTTGAAATTTCTCCCAAATTGTAGGAAGAGGGGAAAGAGATTTTAAGTAGAGAAGTAATTCCATTAAATAGCGATACTCTATATCATCAAAGAGATGGCAATTGTAAGGATTTTCTGGGTGAGCAAATATACTATATATTAGTTTAATACGAAGACTATTGATTCTTTCTTGAGAGGAGGGAAAGGTTTCTAACAGGTTTAACCAGTCTTGCGGAGAAATTTGCAGGCTTAAAAGCTCTCTGAGGGAATCTTCTAATTGATCAGCTTGATCAATTAAAGTCAGGGTAGTAGGGGGAAAAACTGGGTTTGGATTAAATAGCCGATCATTTAGCCAAAATGCTGTAGAAGTAATGCCTAGTCCTGTTGAGGAGTCCAAATAGTCTAAAGAGATGGGTTTATTGGTGAATAAGCTTTTTTGGAGTTGAGGTATAGCTTCGACGAATAACCAATTCTGAATTGTCAAAGGAACCACTAAACAGACAGGCTCTTCACTGATTAAAGCAGGGGTTAAATAACTCAGACAGTAGCGGGTTAGACTACTGCCTGTTTGGATTAAAGCAGAACATTTCAACCGTAGAGAGCGCGAGACAAGACGGGCCATAGTTAAATGATGCGGCCAGTAATTGTCTTTCTGTCCTCTCAGGAAATCTCGTAAAGATTTATGAACTTCTGCCTCTAGTAATGTCATCAGGTGGAATTTTGGGGAGAGTATCTATTCTAGCGTTGACGTAGCATCCCGTAGGGAAGTACTTTGCTTAGAGAAAAGCTGGGCTAATTTTAGGGCTTCTTTTCTGACATCATGTTCTTTGAGAACCTCTTGATAGCCTCTTTCTCCCATTTCTTCTAGTTCTTGTGTTGACATCTTTAACACTTTCTGCATTACTTCTACTAAGTCGCTCAAACTTCCAGCCGGCACTAACCAGCCTGACCAATTAGGTTTAACTAGTTCTGGAATACCAGCTATATATGTGCTAATAACAGGTCTTCTCAAGGCTAATGCTTCCATTAAAACAACGGGAAGTCCCTCGGCGAAACTTGGTAAGATCAGAGCACGCGATTGCAAAATATGCTCTTTGACTTGACTTTCGCTCGCCCAACCCGTAATTTTAACCTGTTCTTTTAATTGATATTTGGTAATTAAATCCTCTATCTCAGACCGTAGCGGTCCATCGCCGACTAAGGTAACTTGACAGAAAATGCCTAATTTACTCAGTTGGTAGACTGCTTCAATTAAAAGTAGTTGACCTTTTTGGGGAGCTAAACGTCCTACACATACTAGTTGTGGCTGCTCAGGTATAGCTTGCCGCGAAGTATCGAAAAATTCCTTTTCTAAGCCACAATGAACTATATTAATTTTAGGCCAGTCTTTAAGGTCAGACCAACGATAAAGTTGGCTTTTTCCATAGGAAGAAATCGCTATGACAAAACTAGCTCGTTTGATTTTTTCAGGTAACCCAATATCATTAACTTTATCAAATTCTTCTGGTCCATGAGTTGTAAAACTATAGGTTGGTCCCCCTAACTGATGACATAATAGAGCAACGGTGGCTGAATTAGTACCAAAATGAGCATGAATATGACTTATTTGTTCTTGCTCTGACCAAAGTTTCAACACACTAGCTTCTATCAGGTAAACTAAATGTCTTAGGATTCCTCTCTCTGACTTCCAACCCATTTGTACTGTTAGTTTAAGGGCTAGCCAAAACTTAAGAGGACGGGCTAACACTAAAAATACACTTTTAAAAAAAATGTGTTTCTCTGCTTGTAAAATAACTCTAGTTATGGTAGACTCTTTTTCATCTGCGGGATCAGCCATTTTTTCTTCTGCTTTCCGAACAGAAACTCGGACAATGGGAATATTTAGCGATTCTAGTGCTATAATCTCTCTACGGATAAAACTATGGCTAACTTTTGGGTACAAATTTACTAAATAAAGTATTTTCATAAAAAAGAAGGTTATTTGTTAAAATGGTTGGGCAGGAGAGGAATTTTTGATTAATCTTATTGTAGAGATGTTAGGGTCACAGAAACTCACCAAAACCTCAAAAAATTTTTTTTATAGAGTAACTAGGCTATGAAACTCAGAGAATACTCGGCAAACAACGTACACTTAGAAGATGATTCAGAAGGGGGAGAGGAATATTCTCAATCTAATCCATACTTTTCTATGCCAGCAATATTTAATATAATAAAGCGAAAAGCTTGGTTGATAGCTGGGCTGGGTCTATTAGGAACTTTAGCTGGTGTAAGCGCATGTATTTTATTAAAGCAAACTTATAAAGGAAATTTTTATCTATTAGTAGAGCCAGTGAGTTCAGCTGGAAAATATACTAGCCCTGAAGCTATTGTTCGGAATGAAAGTAATGATAGTCTTTATTCATTAGACTATCCAACTAACCTAGCTTTCTTGAGAAGTCCAGGGATGTTTTACCGCATAGCTCAAGATGTTAGTAAAAAAGATCGAACACAAAGTTTTCCGAAAATCTGGGCAGATTTAAGAGATAATTTAGTCGTTAAGAGAATTGGAGACACAGCCAGAGATGCAACTAAAATATTTGAAGTTTCTTATTACGGAAAAGATCCCCAAGTAGTTCAGAAGGTTCTAGAAGTAGCTTCGCAAACCTTTGTCAAATATAGCGAAGAAGATCGCAGGACAAGTATCAAATCAGGTCTGAGTTTTATTGATAAACAAATTCCTGGATTAGAAAAAATCTTAGCTAACCTTCAGGCACAACAACAAAAAATTAGGGAAGAAAATAACTTAATTAATCCCCTGATACAAGGAGAAGAAATAAGTAAATCTCTTACGGGGATAGATGCGCAAATTATCCAAGCACAGATTGAACTAGATCAGGAAAAAATTCTCTATAATCAATTGAGTCAACAGCTAAAACTGACTCCGGAAGAAGGCTTGGCCGCTTCCAATATCACAGAAGATCCTATTTACTCTAGTCAAGTAAAACAGCTGAAAGATATTCAAACACAACTAGCGATATCCTCTGCTGATCTAACAGATGATAATCCTCAAATACAGTCTCTGAAAGAAAAAGAAAGGAATTTAAAAGCATTGCTTCACACAAGAGAACGAGAAATTTTAAGGAGCAATGGGTCTTTTGATCACAATAATTCAGCAGTCTTAAGTTTTCAAGGAGGAGCGAGAATAGCTTTAATTAATCAATTAATTGGGGCCTATAATAAGATAAAAATCTCGCAAAACACCCTGAACAATTTGAAAAGTAATAGGCTGACTTTAGAGAGTCGAGTAAAGAAAATGCCGTCGATAATTACTAAATACAATAAGATAGAAACAGCTATAGGTATTAATAAAGAAGTGCTGAATAAACTGCTTGTACAAAAGGAAACTCTACAAGTAGAAGGCTCGCAGGACTTACCTTGGCAGGTGATCTCCAAACCGCAGATACCTATAGGACCTGATGGACAACCTGTAGGAGAGAAAAAGGCTTGGAAAAAAATAGTACCTCTAGGTTTACTAGGAGGTTTGACTTTGGGAGCACTGCTAGCAATAGCAATAGAAAAACGTCAAAATGTCTTCCAGACAAGTGAGGATCTTAAACTAATTCTGAAGCTACCAATATTAGGAGAATTGCCAAAACTCGAAGGAAATTATTCAGATGAGATAGAACAAATAACTTGGCGGAAGTCTTTTGAATATCTATATGCCAATCTTAATTCTTTGTATCGGGAAATTGGACTCCGGTCGTTTGTGGTCTGTCCAATAGATGAGCAAAAAAACCAAGACAGTATAGTCATGCAGTTAGCCAAAACAGCAGCAGCTACAGGTAAAAAAATTCTTTTGGTAGATACTAATTTTGGCGTTTCTCAACTGCATAATCAACTAAATCTAAATAATCGTCAAGGGTTGAGTAATTTACTAACAGAGGATCTGAACTTAACAGAAGTTATTCAACGCTCAAGTGAGTATAACAATTTAGACTTTATCTCGTCAGGCAATACATCTTTACCAGTTGAGAGTCTTTTGATGTCACCTAAAATGAAGCAACTAGTAAGAGAATTTAAGATCCGCTATGACCTGGTAATTTATAATCCCTCTTCTTTTTACGAAGCCACCGAAATAAGCAGTCTGACTACGAATACAGACGGATTAATATTGGTTGTACAAATAGGGATGACTCGCGAATCAAGTGTGAAAGAAGCAGTAGAGCAGCTCAGAAATTTACGATTACCAATTTTAGGGATTATAGCAGTAGAAGTTCCAGAGAACCAAATAAAAATCCCTATTGTTTCTTCTTACTCATCCCCTGTACACCAAATGAATCAAAATGGATCTGGCAATTTTGAGTCGAATCACTCGTCGTCTGACAAGTATAAGTAGCTAAACAATGCTTAGGGAGAGTTAAAATACGCAAACTGTATTGATACTCTCTAGCAACAGCGCCCACTTTATTTACATAACTATAACGCTGTGCATAGTTCATCAAAGCCCAAAGTTGACGATTGACAATTAAATCAATTCTTTGTTCTTCAGGGTAGGCGAACCAACTCTTAACAAATTGACCGGAAAAAGGATCAAACTGTTCTAGAGTCCACCAGAGACTAGGAGTAGTTAAACCCTTCATAGAGATGGTTTGGTCTGTGACTACCCCAGGAGTGGATTGCTTAAGTTTTAAAGGGAGTTCACATAGTTCTTTTGTTTGGGCAAGGGCTTTACAGGGAGCCAGAAAAAAGACCAGAAGGATCAAAAATGTGTACTTAAATTTCATTTTCCCAAAGACGACGAGATTGACTGACATTGAATCTATTATGAGCATCTAATAGTAAACGAGGAATAGGTAAACTTTCGGGACAACGAGGTAAACAATCCCCACATTGAGTACAATGATTAGCTTTTCTACCAGGAAACCAGTGACCAGCCTTTTCAAACATACCATAGCGATATTGGGCAAAATTTTCCATATCATAAGCTAGGGCTAAATTTCTCAGCCGTAAAACTTCGGGAATGTTAATATTTTCTGGACAAGGAAGACATTGATAACATTGACTACATAAATCCTCGGTTAAAGTTTCCTGCTTTACTCGTTCTAAGCGGTCAAAAATCTCCTCAAGCAAGTTGAAAGCCTGATTTTCGATCACTCCTGTAGGTAAGGTCATTTCCAGTGGGTTAGCAGGTCCAATACTGAGTGTAGAAATACGAGGATCATGCAATAAAAAAAGATAGTTGAACTCAAGAGGCGTTAGGGGATGAGTGAGTTCTCGCAGAAGTTCAGGGGGATGATGGAGAAGTCCCCCCTTATCAGCAGGAGAAATAATGAAGATGCCGAGATCCTTTTGATAAGCTTGATTAATAGCCGCCCTGTTGCGTTGAAAAAAATAGTAGTAATGTAGATTGACAAAGGCAAAATGTCCTGTATTGATAGCCGCTTGAATCAAGGGCAATGGACCATGTGTAGAAAAGCCAAGATGCCTAAACAGTCCTTCTGCTTGGATTTGTTTGAAAATTGGGAGAGTCTGACAAAACCATTCTAAATGTTCCCAAGTATTGAGCCCATGAATCGCTAAACAATCCAGATAATCCAACTGTAGTTGAGAGAGAGAATCTTCTAGCCAGATTCTGATTTTAGTTGGCTCCCTGGAGGGGGGAATTTTGCTGGTGATATAAAAACTCTCACGTTCCAAGGCTAAATCTTTGAGACTAGCGCCTAAATAGGCTTGAGAGTTACCATATCCTCTAGCTGTTTCCAGATGATTGATGCCTAACTTGAAGGCCTTTTCTAGCGTTTGGCAGAAGATCCCCTGTGAGGTTAAAGCACGCATTGTTCCCAAAGAAAAAACTGAGAGAACTAAATCTGTTTTACCAAAACGTCGATATAACATTTGACTTAGTCCAGTCCTGGACCTTGTTGACCTGTAAAGTCTTCTGGGCGTAGATTGGCGATAAATTCTCGAAAAGCCCTTCTTTCTTCTTCGTCTGCTTCGCGGTCTACAGGAATAGAAGCATCGGCTATTACTTCTTCCATCACCCAGATTGAAGCATTTGTTCTCAGAGCGATAGCAATGGCGTCACTAGGACGACAATCCATTTCTTTTTTGACTTCTCCATTCGATAAACAGAGTATGGCATAAAAGGTGTTATCTTGTAGAGCATGAATAATTACACGCTCTAGGGTCATTGAGCAGATTTGAAGCAGATTAACCATCAAATCATGTGTTAAGGGGCGTGGAGGTTTCTGCTGTTCCAACGCTGCAATTATAGCTCTAGCTTGATCCTGTCCGATAAAGATTGGTAGAGCACGGCGTTCTGAACCATCTTTAAGTAATATTATTGGACTATGCGTGGCCGCATCTAAGGCAATTCCAGCAACTTTCATTTCTATCATGGGCAGTATGTATACAGTCGATGAGGAGATAATAAGGTCAATCAATCACTATTTTTTCAGAAAAATTACTTTTCTTTAGACTATGTTTACGGGATTAATACAAGGACTCGGTTCAATAGATTTTTTAGCAAACCATCGTTTTTCCCTCACAGCAAAGACTTCTCATACTATTGTCTCAGACTTAGCCATCGGCGATAGTGTTGCCGTTGATGGAGTTTGTTTAACCGTTGAAGAATTTACCCCCAATGGTTTTATTGCTACTGCTTCCCCTGAAACTTTATCTCGTACTACTTTAGGGTATGCGAACAAAAGACCAAACTATGTTAATCTAGAATCCTCTTTACAAGTAGGTAGTAAAATCGGTGGACATTTTGTTACCGGACATGTGGATGGAATTGGCTGTTTAGTTGAGTCTATTGTTACTGCTACCTCTTGGGAAATGACTTTTAGGTCATCTTTAGAAGGATCAGAAAATTGGTCTGGTGCTATAGCTGCCTACATTGTTTCTAAAGGCAGCATAGCAGTCAATGGGGTTAGTTTAACTATTGCTCAATGTGATCCCCTAGGAAGCTGGTTTAAAGTAGCTGTTATACCCCATACTTATTTAGCCACTAATCTCCAGTATCTACAATTAAATCAATGGGTCAATCTAGAAGGAGATATTCTCGCTAAATATGTGGAAAAGTTTCTCCAAAAAGGTAGCCGACCAGAGCAGATCACCCCTGATTTTTTACTCAAAAATGGCTATTTTTAACTATACTAGCCTTGACTATTCTGCTTAGCTTGTGCTCTTTGTAAGGAGTAAATTAAATTATTGAGAGCATATTCTAAATGTGTACCAGCATCGACTGGGATAGAACCTGCTGCAGTCAGATGTCGCCATTCAAAATGGAGATGTGGTCCAGTTGATATACCAGTACTTCCTACTCTACCAATTACTGTTCCCTGTTCTACCCATTCCCCTGGTTGAACATAGATTTTGGATAGGTGGCCATAGCGGGATTCTTGCGTTTTCCCTTCATGGAGAAGGGAAATCATTAAACCATAACCAGGAGTCCAACCGGCTGTGTCTACTTGCCCAGGATAGGCAGCTAGAACTGGTGTCCCCTCTGCTGCAGCTAGGTCTGTCCCTGTGTGCATTTTCGCTTCACCCGTAATTGGATGAATACGCCAGCCAAAGACAGAGGAAATAACTCCAGGTATAGGGAGTGGGAATATTAGAGAGGTTCTATTCTCCTCTGGTGTATAAGTGGGAGCAAGTGTCGCATGACTATATTCTAATGGTACTATCTCTAATCCTAATTGGGGATAGGCTTCATTGAGAGGTACGGTATTTAATAAAGGCGGTTTGTCCTCTATTGTCGGTTCTCCTGATGCTAACTCAACGGGCGGGGGTACTCTTCGGCTCAAATACTGAGTCTTTAGTAAAAGTGAATGGCTAATTCTGGGATGTCCTTCAAATGGTCTTCTAGAAGGGCTACGAGTTAAGTTACATTCTCCTTTAATCAGGTGTCCCTCTTCAATGATTGTTTGACAGTTAGAACGGCGTTCAACAATAACTACGCTACTTGGTGGAGTATAGGTTTCTTTAGTGCGTATTTTGTACTGATTGGTGTCTAGATAGTTGTTCTTGCTTGATACTTGGTCGCTCAGAGCGAAACTTTTGTTTACTCTAATATCGGCTGTTGGTTCCCTCTGTGGTAGGGAACTCTCGTTTGTCTGATGGGATATCCCTAGATTTTCTCTGAGATTTGTTTCATCAGCTTTAACCGAAGGTAAATTTAATAAGTTGCTTAAGGTTAAACTACTGAGAAAAAATACACCCGCCCTAGGCAGGGAACGTTTTAAGGAAGGAATAAGTCTCATAGTCTTACGAATGTTTTATCTTGATAACTCACAGTTAATGATAACCTAGAGAAATCATTCCTGGAAGACAAGAAATTTCACACCTAGCTCCAGGCGAAGAGACAACCACTCTCAATTGACCTTTGGCGTTCACTCCTACTACCAGTCCAGCCATTCCATTAATTTGTACCTCTTTTCCTATAGTGTCTAAACGGTTCAGATAAAGTGGTAAAGTTCCCTCTAGACCTTCTTTTGTGTAATTTTGTGCTGCTAAAAATAAACCCTCCAGAGTCAATTTAGCTAATTGTTCTAGTCGATTAATATTAGTATATTCAATTAAGTTAATACCTCCTGTCGGGACTTCATTACGCCAGTTGATCCCTATGCCAATTATTATTTGAGAGATCATCTCTTCTTGAGAACAAGTTTCAATTTTGATTCCACCCAGTTTACGACCTTGCAACAGGAGATCATTTGGCCATTTTAAGTTGACTGGGATACCTTCTCTATTGAGAACCTCAGCTACACCCCAACCACTGATTAAACTTAGATGTAGCGCATTTTCTACCTTAAGACGCATACTCAGTCCTAAAGACAGATAGAGTCCTCCCCGTCTTGAGTGCCAAACTCTTCCCCATTGTCCCTTCCCTGCGCTTTGTTCTTGGGCTATTACAGCCACTGGTAATGTAATCCCTTCTTTAATCATCGAATGCAGGGTTTGATTAGTAGAAGCTAAATTTTCATAATAGTAAAGGGGAATAGTTCCTGCTGTTAAGTCAATTTTTTTCAGTTGCATCTAGAACCTATCGAGACTATTACCAGTCAAATATTAAGATACTATTTAATAGGCAATTTTTGTGCTTTCTTTTTCTTGTTTACAAGCTACGTGGCAATGGCAAAATTACCAGCAATTCTCCTATCTTACCTGTAGTCTACTCCAAGAGTGGACACATGGCTTCTTTTCTCGACAATCTTCTCCCGCTTTACCCCAAGAACTCGTCCAAGTTCTGAATCCTACTGCTCCCGTCTACCAGTTAAAACAAGTACATGGCAACCTTGTTTGGACTCCTAGCGAAGTTTTAACACAAGTTACAGACTCTCTCGTGGAAGGAGATGGGTTAATCTCTGACTCTAGTCAACAGTCTGTTTGGGTGGCTAGTGCTGATTGTACTCCTATTTTAGTGGGAGATGTCAAAACAGGTGCGGTGGCTGCAGTCCATGCGGGTTGGCGAGGTACTGCTAAAAGTATCTTACCGGTCACCATATCTCACTTTCTTTCTCGTGGGACAAGTTTAGCGGATTTGCGTATTGCTTTAGGCCCAGCCATTAGTGGAACAGTCTATCAGGTTTCCCAAGAAGTAGCTCTCGAAGTGGGTTCTAGTCTTTTTTCTGAGGCTATTCTAGAAAATCTAGCACTTCTTTCTCCCTCTCCTTTACTTGGTGATCCTGCTTTCAACAAAGTCCGTCTAGATGTTCGGTATGTCAATTTCTATCAACTCAAAAATTTGGGTGTACAACCAGAACAAATTTCCATAGCGCCTTACTGTACCTATCAAGATGAAGAATATTTTTTCTCCTATCGTCGAACTGGAGAAAAGCAGGTTCAATGGTCAGGTATTGTCAGTTTATGATTAAGAAAATTCTGGCTCAACTGCGGCAAGCTACTCAACTAGATATACAAACTCAATGGCGAATTTCTGATTTTTCTGGGCAAAGCCCAGTTTTTGATCAAGATATTTCAAGTTGGCCAATAGCTAAGTTAAATGAGAAAAATTATCTAGTCTGGTCTGGGGGTCGTCAAGTCCTTTGGTTAGCTCAAATTTTGACTGTTCCTCCTCAATTGTTCCTTTACCCTTTGGGGGGGTTATCTTTGCGTTTAAAACTGACTTGGTGGGCAGAAAATGCCCAAATTTATGTCAATGGTAATTTGCTCTGTGAAGGCGATCTCTTTGACTCAACTACTCGTATTTTGTTGAGTGATTCTGTCACTCCAAGGGACACTTTTTCTGTCTTTCTTCGCCTAGTTAGTCCTAGCCATGACCGAGGAGGATTAATGCAGTCAATTTGTTTCTATGAGGCTGACTATGCCAATATTCTAGAACCAAATTTTTTTGCTGATGAAATAACTATCTTAACTAATTATCTACAAAAATTTGATCCTATTAAGTTAGAAGAAGTAGAAAATTCTCTCTCTAAAATTAACGAGCAAGTTCTGGCTAATCCTGAAGATTTTGCTAGGATTATAGGCGAGATTAGAGAAGAATTAAAACCCCTAGCTTATCCTTTACAAAAACGCTCCCTTAACCTGCTAGGTCATGCCCATTTAGACTTAGCTTGGTTATGGACAGTGAGGGAAACTTGGCAAGTGGCTCAAAAGACTTTTAGTTCTGTTTTAAACCTGCAAAAAGATTATCCTGAATTGATTTTTGGGCATTCTACAGCATATCTTTACCAATGGTTAGAAATTCAGCAAAAAGAGCAATTTAAAGCCATTCAAGAGGCAGTAAAAGCTGGATCTTGGGAGGTATTAGGGGGAATGTGGGTCGAACCAGAAGTAAATTTAGTGCAAGGAGAATCTCTAGTCAGACAACTATTATATGGACAAAAATATCTAGAAGATAAATTTGGCTCACCGACAGAAATTGCCTGGTTACCTGATAGTTTTGGCTTTACTTGGCAACTGCCACAAATCTTTAAATTAAGCGGAATTAACTACTTTGTCACAGGAAAATTACACTGGAATGATACGACCAAGTTTCCCTATGGTCTCTTTAATTGGCAGTCACCTGAGGGAACAGAAATTGTTACTTTAATCTCTCCCCCTAATGTAGCAGGAGTAATGGATACTCACCCAGTAATTATGACTGAATATGCTTTAGAGTGGGAAGCCCAAACAGGACAGACAAATGCTTTTTGGTTACCTGGGGTAGGGGATCATGGTGGTGGTCCGACTAGAGATATGTTAGAGATGCAAAGACGTTGGCAAAAGTCGTCTTTTTTCCCTCAATTACAGTTTACTACTGCTCTAAAATATTTACAAAAGTTAGATACTTCTTCCCTCCCAAGATGGCAGGATGAATTATATTTAGAATTTCATCGAGGTGTCTATACAACTCACGCTGACCAAAAAAAATATAATCGTTACTGTGAAACTCTTTTATATCAAGCTGAACTTTGGTCTTCTCTAGTCTGTCTCTTGGGAATAGATGCTCAATATCCTCATTTACTATTAGAAGAAGCTTGGAAAAAAGTTCTTTTTAACCAATTCCATGATATTTTACCTGGCACATCTATTAGCGAGGTATTTACAGAAGCTAATCAAATGTGGCAAGAAGTTATAGAGACAGGAGAGAAGCTCTTACAAAATGCCTTAAAGTCAATAGCTTCTCATTTAATTATACCTACGGCTCCTCACCCTGAAGCCGAAGTAATTCTTGTCTTTAATTCCCTCAATACTCAGTGTTCTCAGTTAATATCTGGTCCTAAAAAAGAGGGGAACTGGACTGTTTATAATGTCCAAGGACAGTCACTCATCTCTCAAAATTCGGCTGAAGGTGACCTGTTATTTTTAGCGGAGAATGTCCCTTCTTTAGGTTATTCTCTCTATTGGCTATCTCCTGAACTAAATGAATTTGAGTCAAGTTTATCATACTCAAAAGATTATATCCTCGATAATGGTCTAGTTAGGGTAAGTGTCAATCCGAAAACAGGTAATTTAGATAGTATTTTTGACGTTCTGAATGAGCAGGAAATTTTAAAAGGTGAAGGTAATGAATTACAAGCATTTCAAGATCAAGGGCAGTATTGGGATGCTTGGAATATTGATCCTAAATATCGAGAATACCCCTTAGAAGCAACAGAATTAGAATCTATTGAGTACCTAGAAAAAGGTCCGGTGCGTTGGAAAATTAGGGTAGCACGCAGTTTTAGAAGGTCTCTTTTTATCCAAGACTATTGTTTAATTTTAGGTTCAGCTATTTTGACTATCTCTACAGAAGTAAATTGGCAAGAAGAACATATCCTGATTAAAGCTTCCTTCCCCTACAACCTGCAAAGTGAGGTAGTGACTTATGAGATAGCCTGTGGCAGTATTGAACGTCCTATAAGTCCTACAAACCCCGAACAGGCGGCTAAATGGGAGGTACCTGTTTTACGCTGGGCTTCTTTGTGTGATCCATCGCTCAACTATGGGGTAAGCTTACTGAACGACTCTAAATATGGCTATAGTACTAATAATAATATAATGTGTTTAACTCTACTGCGGGGATCTCGTTGGCCAGATCCAGAAGCAGATTTAGGAGTACATAAATTTAGTTATGCTATTTATCCTCATCAGGGAAACTGGAAGGAAGCGAGAACTTTACAACATGGCTTACAGTTTAATTGTCCTTGCTTGGTTCTAGATGCAGTAGGCAGTAGCCAGGAGAAGGGAGGGTTTCTCTCTCCTGGTCGTAGTTTACTGTCTTGGAGGAATGAAAATTTGATTTTAATGGCTTTAAAACAGTCTCAAACAGGCCAAGAATGGATTTTTCGACTCTATGAAGGTCAAGGTGAAGCGACTAACCTAGAATTAGAGAGTGAGGAAAAAATAGAAATATCCCACTCCCTAGACTGTTTAGAGAGGCCTATACCCGGATCTAGTTCCGTTAAACCTTGGCAGATAGTTACTTTTTCTCTCCAATGTCCTTAATCTTCATGTTCTTCAAAAGGATCACTCAGTTGAGTAGAAGGTGGTCCGAAAGCTGTATAAATAGCATAGCCAGTGATGGCTATGACAATTGAAATGAGGGTGACGGACACAAGTACTGCAGATTCCATGTGGTTCAAGTAACTTTTTGTTTAATTTCTTCATTGTAAGCTAAAACAGCAGGCAGTTCAGAATAAGGCAAAAATTAATACATAAATATAAGCTGTTGTGCATCTAAATTTACAGCAATTTAAGACCATAAACACAACAAAACCAGGGGGCGGGGCTGAGCTCGGCATGGTTGAGCGCATTTTTATCTGGGCTCCATTTGATTAAAATTTGCTGTAATATGGTCAAGTTGGGAACAATCCATCAAACTATCTCACCACACCCTACCCTCTGCTAAAACGCATCGATGATGCATTTTAGCTTAATTGCTTAAAATACCCTTAAATTGAGAATTGCTGGACACTAGTGATAAAGATGGAGGGAGAGCGAAGCCAAATGCTATGATTATACTTGGATTATGCTCTGTTAAAAGACCAAAAGAAGATTATCTCTCTTCAAAAAAAGTCTTTGAAAAGATAACAGCACAGCCTAAAATTTGATTAATAAACATCGATTGGTAAAAAAATTATGGCACAGCGCACCTGGTTAGGCGATTTGCTCAGACCCCTCAACTCTGAATATGGGAAAGTGTCCCCTGGTTGGGGAACGACTAGTATCATGGGAGTATTTATGCTCTTGTTTTTTGTCTTTCTTCTAATTATTTTACAGATTTACAACTCTTCTCTCTTGTTAGAAGGGTTCAAAGTTGATTGGACTTCTTTCGGTCAATAAGTCTGGTGGTTTCTGGGTTGACAGATTTAGTCAATCCAGATCTTTCTGGGTTGTCTTAGGTTTTCTATATTACTAAAACAACTCAGAAATTATTTTCTACTAGTCGGATTTAATGTACTTAAGTTGTGAAAGTTTAGGAAAATTTTTATACATAATTGGGTAAGTTTTATAAAATTTTAGAGTTAAAATACATACTATAATACTTACTTAAGAGATCTACTCAGATACCTCAACTCTGAATATGGTAATATGGTAAAGTGTCCCCTAGTTGGGGAACGACTAGTCTTATCGGGGTGTTTATGCTCTTATTTTTCGTCTTTCTTCTCATTATTTTACAGATTTACAACTCTTCTCTCTTACTAAAAGGCTTCGAAGTTGATTGGTCTTCTTTCGATCAGTAAGTGTGGGGGTTTTTGAATTGAAATGTTTAACGAGACTAGTTTTTATGTATTTTTTTTAGGCAGTAAAAAGGGAAATTATGAATATTTTTGGAATTGGACTACCAGAAGTGTTAGTCATTCTGGTGATTGCTTTGTTAATATTTGGTCCGAAAAAGCTGCCTGAAATTGGCAGAAGTTTAGGAAAGGCTGTACGCGGGTTCCAAGATGCTTCTCGCGAATTTGAAAGTGAGTTTAAAAGAGAAGCAGACCGTCTAGAAGAATCTGTTACACTACAAGCTAGATTAGAAGAAACTGCTAGTAAAGAAAAAGAAAAAGCTTAGGTATCTGGTAGTTACATGAAAATACTCGTTACCGGTGGTGCAGGTTTTATTGGCTCTCACCTCGTTGATAGACTGATGAAACAAGGACATGACGTTCTTTGTTTAGATAACTTTTATACAGGCAACAAAGACAATATCAAACAATGGTTGCCTCAGCCTCACTTTGAATTTATTCGCCATGATATTACTGAACCTATTCGCCTTGAAGTAGATCAAATTTATCATCTAGCTTGTCCTGCTTCACCTGTGCATTATCAATTTAATCCCATTAAAACAGTTAAAACAAACGTGCTAGGAACTATCAATATGTTAGGACTAGCCAAAAGAGTAAAAGCGAGATTGCTGATGGCCTCAACATCAGAAGTCTATGGAGATCCAGAAGTTCATCCCCAACCCGAAGAATATTGGGGAAGGGTGAATTGTATAGGTCCTCGCTCTTGTTACGATGAAGGAAAACGGATTGCCGAAACTTTATGTTTTGACTACTACCGAGAACATCAAACCGAGATTCGAGTAGCGAGAATATTTAATACCTACGGACCGAGAATGTTAGAAAATGATGGTCGGGTAGTGAGTAACTTTATTGTCCAAGCCTTAAGAGGAATTCCCTTAACAGTCTATGGAGATGGTTCGCAAACGAGAAGTTTTTGCTATGTTTCAGACTTGGTAGAAGGCTTGATCCAATTAATGAATAGTGATCAAATAGGACCTATTAATCTAGGTAATCCGGGCGAATATACAATTCTTGAACTAGCCCAAAAAATTCAAGCAATGATTAACCCAGATGCTTCTCTAGTCTATAAACCATTACCACAAGATGATCCCAGACAGAGAAAACCTGATATCAGCAAAGCTAAAAAATATTTAGATTGGCAACCGACTATTCCCCTAGATCAAGGACTAAAATTAACAATTGAAGATTTTAGATCTCGTATGACTGATAAAATAATTGGCAAAGATTGAAAAGAGGCTAAAAAAATGCGTGTTTGTGTCATTGGAACAGGTTATGTGGGACTAGTTACAGGAGTCTGTTTAGCTCATATTGGACATCATGTTATTTGCATTGATAACAACGAAGAAAAAGTTAAATTGATGAAATCGGGACAATCACCCATTTTTGAGCCAGGACTTTCGGAATTGATGCAGTCCTCTGCGGAGTCGAATAATTTAGAATTTACGACAGATTTAGGTTATGGGGTTGAACATGGGGAGATCCTGTTTATTGCGGTGGGAACCCCCTCTTTAGCAACAGGAGAGAGTGATACACGCTATGTAGAAGCAGTGGCGCGAGGCATTGGATCTCATTTGAATCATGGTTATAAAGTGATTGTCAATAAGTCTACCGTACCAATTGGCTCAGGTGATTGGGTGCGTTTATTAGTTTTAGATGGACTAGCCGAGAGGAAAAAAGCAATCAGCGAAGAAGAAGCATCAAAAATTAAAGAACTTAATTTTGATATTGTTAGTAACCCCGAATTCTTACGAGAAGGTTCCGCTATTTACGATACTTTCAATCCTGATCGGATAGTTTTAGGAAGTAATAACCCAAAAGCTCTGGAAATCATGCAGGAACTCTATAAACCAATTGTAGAACGTAAATATAGCGCTGCACCAGAACTTTCCCCTGTTCCAGTGGTTCTTACAGATATAAATTCGGCTGAAATGATTAAATATGCTGCTAATGCTTTCTTAGCTACCAAGATAAGTTTTATCAATGAGATAGCTAATATTTGTGATAGAGTAGGTGCGGATGTAACTCAAGTAGCTAAAGGGATAGGGTTAGATACGCGAATTGGTAGCAAGTTTCTGCAAGCAGGTATTGGTTGGGGAGGTTCCTGTTTTGCCAAAGATGTGTCAGCACTAATTCATACAGCCAATGATTATGGATATGAAACAGAACTTCTCAAGTCTGCTGTGGCAGTTAACCATCGTCAACGTCTCATAGTCATTGAAAAATTACAGCATGAATTGAAAATTCTTAAAGGTAAAACTATTGGACTTTTGGGCTTAACTTTTAAACCTGATACAGATGACATGAGAGACGCTCCCGCCCTCAATATCATTGAACAACTTAACCGTCTTGGGGCTAAATTGAAAGCCTATGACCCCATTGTTTCTCAAAGTGGTTTGAGTCACGCTATCTCAGGGGTGATTATTGAAAGTGATGCCGAAAGATTAGCTGATGGCTGTGATGCTTTAGTTTTAGTTACTGATTGGCAAGAATTTCTCAAACTAGATTATGCTCAAATGGTTAAATCCATGAATCAACCTTTAATTATAGATGGCCGGAATTTTCTCAATCGTGCCGAGATTGAAGCGGCAGGTTTTCGTTATGTGGGAGTAGGACGTTAATCTAAGCAGGCTTAAATGCAAATATTATTAATTTTTACAAAGGTCTAGGCAATAGCTTGGACTTTTTTAATTCACAAGCGATATCAAAGCTATTAGGAGATTAATAGAATGACTTTGGATGATCAATTAACAAATATCAACAAACAGATTAAAGTTATAGCAGCTATTGATTTTGGCACATCCCGTTCAGGTTATGCCTACGCCTTCAAAGATGACAGAAAGATTATCGGACGTTATCAGTGGGACAAACAACCCTTTAGTTATATTAAAACCCTCACCCAAAGCCTTTATAACAGCGAAGGAGAACTAGAAGCTTGGGGTTATGCCGCCCTATCTAGACTAACAGGATTACGTCAAGAAAAAAATGCCAAAGACTATAGCTTTTTTCCTACTTTTAAAATGGCCTTGCGAGAAAGTCATAAACGCACCATTGATGGTCCTATTGCCATTGCTAAAAACGGACAAGAATTTCCTGTTGTCAATTTAATAGCTGATTACCTGCGTGAACTAAGTGGGTTGCTGCGAGAAGAACTGCAAAATGCTACCAGTGGGGAACTGAAAGATCATGAAATCTTTTGGTGCTTGACTATTCCTGCTATTTGGAAAGATGATGAAAAGTCTTTAATGCGTCTTGCTGCTATAGAAGCAGGACTGATTAATGCTACCGAAAACGAGCAAGATCGTCTGTTACTTGTCCTAGAACCTGAAGCGGCGGCTGTTTATTGTCAAGAAAAAAAACAACTACAACTCGAAGCAGGTAAACGCTTTATGGTAGTAGATTGTGGAGGAGGTACAGTTGATATTACTGTGCATGAAGTGTCATCTGATGGCAGTCTAGATGAAGTAGTAGAAGGAACTGGTGGAGCTTATGGTTCTACCTATGTCGACCAAGAATTTAGTAAATATCTTGCAAGTATATTCACTGATGTTGCCCTGACACGCTACCAAGAAGAAGATCCCATTGGTATTTTAGAATTGATGAATAATTGGGAGCGCAAAAAATGTGATTTTGACCCAGAGAAAACCCCTATAACTTATTTGGAAATTCCTAATCGCCTTTACAAAATTTTGTCTCAAAATTATCCAGAAGTTTTACAACAACTCGCTAATAATCAGAACGGCGATGATGAAACTCTACACCTGAGTTGCGAAACTATGGAGGCAATTTTTCAACCAGTTTTAACCGGTTTGATAGAAAAAGTAGAAGAACAATTTAGTCGGCTGGACAGTCGTGGCTGTGATTTTCTCTATCTTGTGGGGGGCTTTTCTACATCCCCTGTTTTACGACAACGTATGCAAGAAAAATTTGACAAACTTGTGAAAATTATTATGCCACCCTTGCCTGGTGCAGCAATTCTTGAAGGGGCTGTTTCATTTGGTCTGAACCCAGAAAGTATTCGGTCTCGTCGTTCACGTCTCACTTATGGTTGTAATGTTTGTAAGTTATTTGATGAAGAACTTGACCAAGGACAAAATCCAGCGTTTGAAATGAAGGATGAATTATATCTTTCTAATAGATTTTGTCATTTTGTAAGAGCAGGTGAAAGTGTTAACGTCGATGACTTTGTTAATCATACTTTTGTTCCTTTAACCAGTGACCAAGACATCTTAAGTTTTACATTTTATGCGACCAGAAAACAGAATCCACGCTATGTAGATGAGCCAGATATAGAAGAGTTAGGGGAATTAGAGGTAGATATTTCCTCAACAGTTGGCATAGAAGAGCGTCGTGTAGAAGTTTCCATGAACTTTGGTAAAACTGAAATTGCTGTTGTCGCTCAGGATCTGCAAACAGGAAATATCTATGAAACTAACCTCAGATTTTCTTCTACTTACTCAATCGAATAGCCTATATAAAATGAAATCTCTATGTCTCAAAAAAATATAAAATATAGTCAACTTGTCTATGTTTATAAATGGCTCAAGAATTTGTCTAATTCGCTCTACTCATCAGAAAATAATATAACTATTGACCCTGAAGAGGTAAAAACATTTACTGAATATACTCACCAAGCCATCTTTTTAATTAAGCAATTACTACAGAATATCAATGTCTTGACTAAACAATTAGAGGAGCTAAATAAACAGGTTAAATTGTACAGATTACAAGAGTCTGAAATTCGTCAATCATTAAACAGTAATAAACAGCATTTTGAAGAGAAGTATAATCAACAAAATCAAAAGATTAACATACTTGAAGAAAGTAGAAGTAATCTTTTAGCAGAATTGGCTTCTTTGAAACGAAATTCTAGCACTCATTATCAAAGTGATAGTCCTAAACACTATATTTTGATAGATAAATATAAAACACTCAAAGATCAGGAACTGGCTTCTTTAATCAATAATTTATTTCAGGCGATGGCAGAAATTAAACCTGAATTTAGACAACAACGTAAACAAATAGTTAATCATATCAAAGCGACACTCTCTGTTACTGTTCTGATTAAAGGACAGGAAATAATGCAGGGAAATAATAGGGAGCAAAGAGAGTTACCCCAGGGACTGCTAGAAGAGACTAGAGAGTTCTTGCATCAGAAATTACAAAATTTTCAAGCTCAGACATCACAAATTGAAAAGTTTCTCCAAAAAGTAATAGAAATTTCTAAATATCCTAGAGCAGGTGAATGGAAAGAAGAGGACTTTCACAAGGCCTCAGAAGAACTCAGGGAATACCTTTATGATGAGTTAAATTTGGATAGTTCATCTCTGACGCAAGATTTAAAAAACCAGACCACAAAGGCGATTCAAAATGCTTTAAACTTTCTAGAAGATGCTGCTTTGTGCGAACCACCTGCTATCCTCCTACTGTACAAAGAAAAAGAACCTTTCTGCATTGACTACCATGAAGCGGCATTAGGTTGGCATGAGGGAGGAAAGATCGTTAAAACTGTTTATCCTGCCTATATTGTCAATGGAGAAGCCAAAGTTAGGGCTGTTGTTTTGACCGATTCGTAGGCTCATAACATGAAAACAGTCTCTTAGAGCAAATGTAAATCTATTTAGGGCAATATAAACCAGACCAATACTGGAAAGGTGTTGTAATATGTGCCCAAAGAAGTCTAGAACCAGCAATAATTAAGGGATATGAAGTTTTATTTGCACAGAATTTAGCTTCTTGAGGGAGATTTCAGTGCGCGCGTGAGCGTAGCTGCCCGTTGACGTAGACTCTCGTCGCCCAGAGGGTAGTTAGCCCGTGGACGTAGTCGCCCAGGAACGTGCCAAAGGCACTAGGGTAGGGTAGGGTCTCTTGACTCCTGACTTGTCTTGTCCAGAAATTGTTGATAGAATATTGCGAGAGAAACAATAAGCCTAAGGTTAATTGGAGAAATTAGTAAAATTATATGGAGGACAAAAAGCAAGAAATAATTCAAAAATATGATTTATTCTGGAACCAATTTGGACTCAATGATCAATTTTTCTTCAAAGATCTTAAAATATTAGAAATTGGCTCTGGAACAGGAGAACTTTGCTTATATATGTCTTTTAAAGGAGCTTCTCAAGTTATTGGAATTGATATCTTATTACAGTCGATCGAGACAGCACAAGAGACTTTGTTATCACAATTTCCCGAACTTGAAGGCACTGTTAGTTTCAACCAGATAGACATTAGGCAACTTTCAGAAAGTGAATTTGATCTTATTGTATCAATAGATAGTTTTGAGCATATTATTGATGTACCACAGATCCTGAAAGAAATAAAACCTAGACTAAAAGAAGGCGGAAAAATATATATTAGCTTTGGTCCTTTATTTCATAGTCCTTTTGGCGATCATACCTGGATTAGAGCTGCTTTGCCAGGTGGATCTTTATGTCCATGGACTCATGTACTGTTGCCTAAAAATTGGTTATTGAAAATTTTAAGTAAACATTATAACAAAGAAGTCAAAGATTTTTTAAATTGGCATTTTTTAAGTTTAAATCAGTTAACGGTTGCGGATTTTAGAAAAATTTTTTATGACAGTGGTTTTCAAGTTTTAATGTTTCAAACCAATGTCTATAACTCTTGGAAAGTCAAGTTATTTGATTTAATTAGTAAAATTCCTTTTCTAGAAAAATATTTTACCTTAAATATACTCTGTATTTTGCAAAAAGACACAAAAACAGTTGTGCGATAATCGACCATGTTCATCTACTGATTAGTTATTCCCCAGATACATTAATTTCTCAATTGGTGGCTAGTCTTAAATCATCATCTAGTAGTATCATCCTTCAGGAGTTTAAAACTGAAGTGGCTAAGTATTACTGGAAACCTCTATTCTGGCATGATGCCTACTGTGCTGTCTCTTGCAGCAGCGCACCTTTAGAGGTTATTAAGCAGTATATAGATAACCTCAAGCTTTGGTTAGCTTGCTAAACAGTGATATGTAATGATAGTTCATTTAATCTATATCTTCAAGATTGTATCCAAACAAAGCGAAAATTATAGTTAAATTAATCTAATCGATAATTAGGTAATTTTGTGTTTCTTAATTTTTATGTTCAATAGTATATTGTTTAAAACGTTCTAGATCAGCTTGTAAAGTAGATTCAACAATGCGCCCTAAAAAGAGACCATCCATGATCCGCCCTAAAATACTGGGGATAGCATAGGCAACAGTCATCCGAACCACACTAGAACCATGACGATCATAGAAGCGGATCGCCCCTCGGTTAGGTAGTCCATCCACAGATTCCCATTGAATAATTTGATTTGTGACCAGCTTAACAATACGAGAATTCCAGCTAAATTGTAATCCACTACTAGCTAACTTCCAACGAGAGATGTTAGGGTCATCTTCCATCACCTTAACTGAGTCGATCCACTTCATCCAGAGCGGCATTTGTTCTAGATCTGACCAAAGACTCCATACTAGTTCTATGGGAGCCTCTACTTCTACTTCTACACTATGCTCTAACCAGTCTGACATTTTTGTTCTCTACTGCTTGTTTTAAAAGTTCTTGAGCGGCCTGTTTGCCTGAGAGGGTAGCTCCTTCCATACTATCAATATAGTCTTGTTGTGTGTAACTACCAGCTAGAAAGAAGTTAGAGATAGGGGTTTTTTGTGCGGGACGGTGAGCATCCATACCTGGAGCTTCTCTATAGAGAGACTGCGCTAATTTAACTACACTAAACCAAGTCATGTTCAGTTGACGGGAAGAAGGGAACAAATCATGTACTTGTTTAAGCACATGATTAGCAATATCTTCATTTTTCACTCTAATAAAGGGATCACCTGGGGTGAGAACCAATTGTAAAAGAGAGCCTGATCCAGGACGATAATAGTCAGCAGGACTAGTAATAGCGAGATCAGCAAAACAGGAAAAATCGGCATCGGCTGTATAGAGTAAATTATCAATACCTCTAGGAGTTTCTACCTGTTTAACCTGATCAGGATCTTGGAGTTCAGTCACCCAACCATCAAAGCGTAATTGCACTGTCACAACAGGAACAGCTTCTAGTTTATAGATATTGTCAAAAACCGACCATTTACGCCAAGCTACGGGTAAAACTTTCTGTACCCCTGGAATATCACAAGCACAGACATAACTATCTGCTGCAATGATTTCTTCTTTGTCTCCTTGGGCTATTCTGAGTCCTGTAACCTTGGTTTGGCTTTCTGTTTCTTGGTAGAGAATTTCTTTAACTAGAGTGCGGGTATGTATTTTAACTCCTTTAGCTTCTAGATATCTCACAATAGGCTTATGTAGATATTCATCAGGTGAACCTTCTAGCATTCTTAAAACAGATGCTTCAGTGCGAGTGGCAAAAAACTGAAAAATAGTTAACATACAACGAGCCGAAATATTCTCGGTATCGATAAAGCCCAAAGCATAAGCGATAGGGTTCCACATTTTTTTCAGACTACCATTGTTCCCACCATGCTGTCTGAACCAGTCGGCAAAACTGATCTTATCTAGGGCGCGAATACTTCTCATAGCCCCAGCAAAGTCCACTAGTCCTCTCACAATGGGACTAGTTCCTAAGGCTAGGGAATTAGCAATTTTATCTCCTGTAGAGAGTTGTGATGTCGTAAAAAAGGCTTTTAGTCCATGGAAGGGAGCGCCAGTGAAAAAGCGAAAGTCCAACTCCCCAAGGCGACCATTTTTATTGACAAAGGTGTGGGTATGTTGCTTAAGACGCAGGTTGTCTATAGACCCAACTTTTCTCATTAAATCAAAGAGATTGTAATAACAGCCAAAGAAGACATGTAGCCCCATTTCTACATGATTTCCTTCCGAGTCTATCCAACTGCCCACTTTTCCACCTACAAAGGTTCGCCCCTCAAATATTTCTACCTTACAGCCTGCATCTACTAATTCTATGGCTGTTGCTAGTCCCGCTAGTCCTGCTCCAATAATGGCAACCTGCATTCAGCTTTTCTCTATATTTTTAACACTTTCTTACAAATTGTAACTTATTTTGCCAAAACGGATGAAGCCCAACAGATCGGGAAAAACGCTATACTATTTACTTTGGCGTCAACTTTATTCCATCTTGAATTTAACTACCCTCTTAACCTATCTCACCAACACTTGGCTGCGATTTTTTCCCCCCAAATCTCTCCCTTTATCTAATACAGTTCAGGACTCTTTAACGACTTGGAAAAAACTCTACAGTGTTTTTGAACCCTTAGCTTTAGCTGTAGCTACAGGGTTTTTATTTAACTGGCTTAAGGTTCCTGTAGCCTGGCTAATGGGTCCCTTAGTATTAGGCATTGTCTATGCCTTTAGACAAGGAAGTCCACAACCTCTTCCCTCTAGCTTACTCACGGTTGGTAAAGCCTTGATCGCCGTGTCTTCGGCTGCTCGTTTTTCCCCTGAAACTCTCAGTCTCGCTCAACATTATACTTTACCCCTCTTGTTGTGCCTAATTGGCACTACGACCTTAAGTATGTTCAATAGTTATTTACTATCAAAATGGGCAGGCCTTGACAAAATTAGTAGCTTTTTGGGCTCAATTCCAGGTTCAGCCTCTACTGTGGTAGCAATGAGTGAAGAACTAGGAGGTGATGTTGCCTCTGTTACTGTATTTCAGTACAATAGGATGATATTAGTTTTGTTACTGGTTCCCGCAATAGCTACCTTTCTCTCTCCCAATCTTGTTCACACAACTAATATTAATTCCTTGCTGACAACTCTTAAAGAGCATCCTATCCCTCTGCCAGTTAATCTTTTAGCCTTAGGGGGCTGTTGTGCGTTAGGCATTGTCCTAGGTAAGCGGTTAAATCTTCCTACATCGGGCTTTTTAGGCTCTTTCCTCTTAGCAATTGCTTTATTTTGGAGCTTTCCCCATCAATTTTATGTTCCGCAAATCGTATTAATAATTGGACTAGTTTTAGTAGGTCTTTCTACGGGGCTTAAATTTAATGGGCAAATTATTCATAAGCTTTGGAAAGCATTATTGATTAACAGTATCTTAGTAGTTATTTTAGTATTTTGTTGTTTAGCAATTGGTTATGAATTTCACTTAGTTACTCACATTGATACCATGACAGCACTGCTATCTTTTTCGCCTGGAGCAATAGAAGCTATGATGGCGACTGTGACACAGTTAGGGGGCGATCCAAGCATTGTTTTAGCTATACAAATGACCCGACAATTGTTGATTTTATTGGCTCTTAATCTATTGTACTGGTTTTTTAATTCAGCCAAATCTCCTGTTAAACTCACAACTTAACCTTTTTAAGAAAATTTAACCTTCCCAAAATTGTATCAGGTGTGTTATGCTAAGAAAGTTGTCTAAAAATCACACATCCAGGTTAAGCGCGGGTCTTTTAGCTAAAAAGTCCCTGGATGGAGGATAAACCCGAACAGGAGAAAAAGTCAAATATGTCAGTAATTACTCTCAACGAACTATTAGAGTCAGGAGTTCACTTTGGGCATCAAACCCGACGTTGGAATCCTAAAATGGCCCCCTATATCTATACAGCACGTAATGGGGTGCATATAATCGACTTGGTGCAAACTGCCCAACTAATAGAAGATGCTTATGATTATGTTCGGAGATCTTCTGAACAAGGTAAACGTTTTCTCTTTATTGGGACAAAGCGTCAAGCAGCAGGAATTATTGCCCAAGAAGCCTCTCGCTGTGGTGCTAACTATGTCAATCAACGCTGGTTAGGTGGTATGCTCACCAACTGGGAAACGATCAAAGGAAGGGTTGAGCGACTAAAAGAGTTAGAAGCCATGCAAGAAAATGGCGGGATAGACAGAAGACCAAAAAAAGAAGCATCAGTATTAAGAAGAGAACTAGCTAGACTACAGAAGTATCTAGGCGGCATTAAAACTATGCGACGCTTACCCGATATAGTGCTAGTGGTTGACCAACGTCGGGAATACAATGCTATCCAAGAATGCCAAAAACTAGCTATTCCCATTATCTCCTTGCTAGATACCAACTGTGATCCCACCCTTACGGATGTACCTATTCCTGCCAATGATGATGCCATTCGCTCCATCAAACTAATAGTAGGGAAATTAGCGGATGCCATCTCAGAAGGGCGTCGCGGCGGTTATGAAGGGGATGATACGGAACTTTATGAAGACGAAGAGGGCGATTTAGAGAAAGAAGAAACAAGCTGGGGAAGAAAATATGCCGATCCAGAAGAGGACGAAGACGGCTAAGATAGTCCTTTGAAGAGATAATTATATAATATTAGGAAAGGAGATCATGGCGGAAATCTCAGCACAATTGGTAAAAGAACTGCGCGAAAAAACGAGCGCAGGAATGATGGACTGTAAAAAAGCCCTCAAAGAAACCAATGGCGATCTAGAAAAAGCAGCGGAATGGTTGCGACAAAAGGGCATAGCCTCGGCTGGCAAAAAAGCAGGACGCACCACAGCAGAAGGACTCGTTGGTAGCTACATTCATACAGGTTCTCGCATTGGAGTCTTGGTTGAAGTCAACTGTCAAACAGACTTTGTGGCACGTAGTCAAGAGTTCAAAGAACTTGTTCAAAATATCGCCATGCAGATAGCAGCCTGCCCTAATGTGGAATATGTCAAAGTAGATGATATTCCGAGTAGCTTCGTCGAGAAAGAAAAAGAGATAGAAATGGGTAGAGATGACCTCAGCAAAAAACCTCTAGAAATAAGAGAAAAAATTGTGATCGGTCGTATAGAGAAACGTTTGACAGAGTTGTGTCTCTTAAATCAACCCTACATCAAAGACCAAACAATTACAGTTGAAGAGTTAGTCAAACAGACAATTGCTAAACTAGGTGAAAATATTCAAGTTCGCCGCTTTGTTCGCTTTGTCTTAGGGGAAGGGATTGAAAAAGAAGAAAGCAATTTTGCCGAAGAAGTAGCGGCTCAAATAGGGCAGAAATAGCGCCGATCCTTTGATATTTCTTTAAGGCAAAAGTTAGGAGATTTTTCCTTCTTTTGCCTTTTGCCATAGAGTCTGTTTAGAGCACAAGCCCCTACAAGAAATTTATTTTACACCACTACTTATGTCTAAATCTATCCAACAAATAGAAAAAGATTTAGCTGATTTAGAAAAACAAGTTTCGGAATTTGCCATAACTTTCTCGGAAAAATATCAGCATTATTTAGAAAGTTTGAGCCAAATAGCTAGACAGCAATTAATATTAGCTGGTTATCAAATATGTACGCAAATTTATCCAAAAAGTTTTTTAGAACTTTCCCTGTCAGTCCGCCAAAGTCTCCAAGAACAAATTCGTAACTATGCTAATAATATAGAAACGAGAATCAGAACAGCGCTGGATTTTTCCTTTCAGGAGAACTCATCTTATACAGAAGCAAAAGTTACAACAATTAGAGACTATGTAGAAAATCTTAAAAAACCATATGAATTAATAACGTGGATACAAAATACAGAAAATAAAATTCATCAAGTTCTCAACCAATATTCCATTTTAATCAATCAAAGTTTTCTTGAAAAAAACATCTTACCTAATAATATTTCTCCCAAACTAGTAGAAATGGCTATAGAAGCTCAAGAAGAAGGAGCAGGAGTAAATGGGTCTAATAATCTTTTACAGATAGTAATAACAGAAGAAAACTCGCTACAACAAAATGGCGAAAATAAAGAACCTAAAATTAACAACATTGTCATTGTTCACATAAAGTTAGCTGAATTAGAATTTAATAATCCAGCCCTTGGGCTAGAACATCAACAGATACGTTCTTCGGTTGACCGCCTTAAAACACTTTCTCAAGTCTATCAACAAAAACAAAAAGAACTTGTTATAGCCCAAGCCCAAGCCGCTTGGCGTGCGATTTGGTATGATTCGTAAACTACCGCTCAATCTTCGTAAGGTGAGTGGGAAGAGACTATAACTTCTTCTTGTTGTTGAAGAAATTGAGAATGTATTTCCTCAATGTGAGCTTGCATTTTATTGGCTAAGCCAGGAATCCTCTTGCGCTGAATAACAAACCAAATAGTAGTTATTATTAGATAAGCAAGAAAGATGTAGGGAAAAATATTATTGGGATAATCAGGTACGGGAAACCAAGAACTTCCCTGAATTCCGATAGTACCTAAAACGGGAAAGAGCATGAAGAGTACAGCAAGCACAGATATGATGATATTCTGAGGACGTAATTTATTGATTTTATGCAGATAAACTGGAGCGGCAATAGAAATCAGAATATAGACTGTTAAGAAGCCAAAAGTTGAAATTGAACCCAAATAACCTAGGCTTTCAAATAGCTTAATTTTCTTAACAGTCATCACTAAGGGAACAAGAAAAATCAGTAAAGAAGAGAGCGTCACTGCATTATGAGGTGTCCTATTAGCAGAGTGAGCAGAACCAAGAGAAGCTGGAAATAAGCCATAACGAGACATAGTAAAAACAATTCGAGATACTGGGTTCAGTGTACCTACTATTCCAGCGAAGAAGCTACACAGAGCACCAACGGCAACTATCTTACCTAACAGTCCGAGTCCTGCTTTTTCAGCCAGAAAGGTTAAAGGGGCATCTGTCTTAGCCAGATCTGCTCCTGTTCCCTGAAATCCTAGTATTACAATATAAGCTGTAATGATGAAGAAGATTCCTGAGATGATGTTACTCCACATCAAGGCTTTGGGAATTGTTTTTAAAGGATTTTTAGCTTCATCGCCCAAGGAGGCTGCCCCTTCAAAGCCAGTGAAGCCAAACATCACTAAGACAAGACCTGTCGCTACATTGCCTGCTGTTACGCCTTTTAAAGATAACTGAGACATATCTAGCATAAAACCCTTATTATGCCAGATAATTCCGCATAAGATTAAAATTAGTACTAGTGAAGAGAATTCTAACCACAGCATCGCCACGGCTGAGAGTTGGATATCCCTATAAGCAACGTACCAAGTAATGCCTGCTCCAGTTGCGAGTACAAATACTCCCATGCCAGGCGAATGAATTCCTATATAACTTAAAAATGTGACAACGAAATTGGCTATCCCACACAAAAAGGACATTCCATTGAACAGATAAGCAAAAATTAAACTCCAACCACAAATCACTCCAGCCGTAGAGCCTAATGCTTTAGAAATATACGAATATAGAGATCCTGGCGAAGCGGAACGGCTAGCAAACTGATTAATACTAATAGTGACAAGAACGACCCCGATTAAACCTAGTAAAAAACTCAGCCAAGTGCCATTTCCTGAGAGGGCAAATATTGAACCTAAAACTGCAGCAGGAATAGTTGTTGGGGCAATGCCTGCAAAGGCTTGAGCAAGTATTTCGCCGAAAGATAGGCAGTTAGGTTTCAGTCCATGTACACTTGTTTGAAGTTTTTCTTCTGTTGTCATTATTAATTTTCCTCCCCATTCATTTTTCTGGATTTACCTATAATTTATGAACTATTTCTTTATTATAATCTAGTTAAATCGATGAACTGATTTTGTTGACTAATTTCACAACACATTTTCTAGTCCAGTAAATAAATTTTAAGTTACTGGACTGAAACTATTTTAGTTATTTAAGAGTTAAGTCAATCAACAGAATGTAATATACTTTAAAAAGTATTTTTTAGGTATATTCATAGGACGGCTTAATCCTCTCTAAAAGCATCTTTTCAAATTCTGTTTCAGGTATTTGGTCATTATAGTAAACCGTCACTGAACCTGCTACCTGATTCACCTCAACTAATTTAACTCCCGTTAATGGTTGGATTAGAGATTGTAACTGTTCAGAGTAATTTTCCTTCGGGAATAACTGGGGAACTTTCAGTCGAATACGTCCCTGAGTTTTATGAACAATTTGCGGCTGATTTGTCGTAGGATTTATCTTGGGCATGGGTTCAAGTTTTAAAGATAAGTTCAGCAGATTAGGAAAAGAAAAATTATAATTATATTTTTCCAACTCATTATTGACAGTACTTTCATAATCTGTAATTCTATTATCTACTAACTTTGTTTTCTTTCGTTGTTTACCAGAGACTGAAAACCCTTCTTCTGACTCAATATAATGCAATAAATCAACTAATTGATTTTGAACTTGGAGCAATCTTTCCCAACCAGACAAGTCTTTTATCGACTTAGCTTTACGGATGGCTTTTACTACTTTCATAACATCGTCATAAAAGTAGTCATTTCTTTTCTGACTATGTAATTCTTGGTCAAATTGATAAAGAGATAATTCTACAAATTCCGGGGAAGTTGGATTTTTGTTTGTCAATCTTCTGACAATACTTTGTCCTAAAGAACGTTGTTGTGTGAAAGGAAAAAAGAAAGCATCCTGTCCAAATTTTTCATTGTCAGCAAAAGTTTCTGCAATATTTCTGGTAAGTTTAATAGCTGTTTTATCTTGAACGTAGGAACCATAGTGATAAAAGACAAAAACCCAGCCAAAATATTTAACAATTACATAAACTATGGCTAGGGCTTCGTGATAAGTAATTTCCCCTTCCTTCTCACCTTCATAGGAAATTTCACGCCTTAAACGTCCTATTTGATCTTGAACTAAAATTCTGTAGAGAACTAAATGCAATTCTTGAGTAGCAAGAAGAAATGGATTGATATATAGTGCATCAAGTTGGTCTTGTTCCAATCTTCTTTCCTTTTCTTCTTGTTCAGACCAAGTCAAGACCGTCCAAATTGCAGTACCGATACTAGAAAGAGCAATGAAAGCCAGTTCAAATTCCATAATATTCTATGTCCTTTTAATATTGTAACCTGACACAACTCAACTAGCTAGTCTAGGCGTATGCGTTATCACTTGGCTACTGGTGTCATAGTTAGATCTTATTAACTTATTAGTATAAATTTTTTGAAGAACTAGCGCTCAAACACCTTATCGAATAGGCGTTTGAGCTTAATTCTAAGCAATAGCGGCTTGTAATTTAGGATCGCTATACCAACTGTAAGGCCCCTCTGTAACCGGCTTAATATTTAACTCTTCTCGCAACTCATCTAGAGGACGTTCTAACTGTTCTTCTAGTTTAATAGGAAAGAGGGGTTTAGCTGCTTGTCCCATTTCAAGACCTTTGTTGATCAGTCCAAAAGCATAGCCAAGGGTTCTGGTTTTTTCCTTATTGTCTAGTTCTTCACTGTAAAGGTGATTACTAGTCAAGAAGTTCATTAAAAGTGATAATAAAGCGATAAATACAAAGCCCGGATAGACAAATTGACCTGATGTTACTGAAATAACTCCTAGTTCTCCCATCCCATCTAGACTGAAGCCTGTCAGAACATGATGAAGATCATGGGTTTTATAGACTCGAAAGGTAATGTACTCAGCATCACTATTAATAATTTCTGGGGTACGATAAAAGTTAGGATCATAACCAAGTGTGTTTATGACCTTGGCATATGTCCAACCTAAAGAATTTTTCGGCGATTTCAGCAGCGCTTCTAGATCGTAGCGAGGTCCGATATATCTTTCTTTGAGCATGGCTGTAGAAGCAGGATTCCTTTGAATAGCTTCAATACAGACATTCATCGCACTGCTATTATGTAATCTTTCACTGAGATCAAATGCGTTATTTACATCTTTACCCGAACCTGCTGCTAAATCTACTAATTCCAAAAACTTATCTAACTTATCTTGTGTGATTAGCTCGTTGATATATCTAAATCCCATCTCACTATCTCCTTATTGGATTATTGACAATTTAATTATACAGATTTTTTTCTCTTGCCTCTTCCCTTTAATTAGCTTAACTGAACAACTATCTGGTTTTTAGAGAGAGTTTCTCCTGTCATTAAATCTTCAACTGTTATGCGTAAAAAACGCTCTCTATCCACTTGAAATTCTATTTTTAGCCGATCAATTCCTGGCACTCCGGGGGGTGATAGTTGAGCGATGGTTCTGGCACCTTCTTGGTCATTTAGTGGCTGCACTTGAAATGTTCCTACTTCAATTAAACGAGTAACTAGGCGATTTTCATTGAGGTACACTTCTCTATTGCCTGTTTCTTGTCCCAATTCTCCTATTATTAACTCTATACTTGGTTGATTGGGGATTGATGCGCCTAGAGTCAATTCAACTGGTTTCACAGTGGGGTAAGTTTGTCCAGCTTTAATAATAGGATGCCAACTATGAGTATTTTTTCGTTTATTCCAATACCGAACCCCATAACTATGATAGAGAAAATCCTCTACTGCTAGTGAATTTCCTAACTTTAGTGCGCCTTTAGCAATGGCATCTAAAGCATGATCAGCGTGAATTTTATCACTACTAAAATATTTTTTTAAACAATTTTGTACCACAGGAATTTGGGAACTGCCACCGACTAACAAAACTGCATCAATGCTCTCTTTTTCTTTCCCATTTACTCTAGCTTGTTGCAGAACTTTCTCGATTAATCCTTCTATTTGTCTTGTAAATTCATGTTCTTCTAAAATCTCTTCAAATTCTTTTTTTGTTAAATTTAACTCATAGCTTTCTAAACTCTGATTATCAAAATAAAACTCACTAGCTTCCTCCTGACGAGAAAGCTGAATTTTCAGTCTTTCAACTAGCCGCAGACTTAAGCTAGATTTAGGCAATCCTTTTACTTTTTGGAAGTATTGAACTAACCAATTATCGAGATCTACTCCACCTAAATTAATGCCTGCTTTAGCAATTACTTTCGCTGTTTTAATCTTTTGATTTCCTGTTAGTCTGTCTCCTAATTTCAGAAAGAAACCACCTTGTTTCCCTGTTAAATTCTCACCTAAATCTACTAAAGAGATATCTAGAGTCCCACCGCCAAAGTCAAAAACTAGAATAACTTTAGCCTTGGTTTGTTGATAGCCTAAAGCTGCTGCTGTCGGTTCATCTAATAATTGAATATCTTTAACATTCCAAGAACTACAGACTTTAGTTAACCAGTTACGGTAGGATTCAAAACTATCTACAGGAACTGTTAAGATTAAGGATTCTGGCACTGGTTGCAACTCTTTCAGCAATCTAGTTAAAAATCCTTCCCCAACCTTTTCTAGTGTGATAATTTGCCCATCTAATTCAGGTAAAAAGCCCTGGATTTTAGAACCAATACCTCTTTTAAAGTTGCTGAAAAAACGAGGATTATTAAAGACATCTAGTCCTTGATCTTTCACCTGTTGACCTACTACCGCATCTTGTAGTTGGGCATTTTTTAGGTAAAGTAAGCTAGGAATCAGATCTTGTGGTCCTGTTATTCCTAGAACTTTCACCACTTCCGCTTCTGATGTAATTTTGTTCCAACGGGCAATTACAGTATTACTGGTGCCAAAATCAATTGCGTATTGCATTCTTAATCTTTACTAGTATCTTGAGAACGGTTATGGAGACGACGAATTCCTACTACATCTTTCATTCCCTTAATTTGACCCATGATCAAGTCTAATTCTTCTCGGTTATGGACTTCTAATTGTAAGAATATAGCCACATATTCCCCACGTCTAGGTCTGATTCCTGTATTTCTTACATTAATATGCTTTTCACTGACCCTGGCCAGAATGTCTTTTAGTAACCCAATACGCTCCTCTGCATCTACGAGAAGGGAAACTAAGTACACTGCGTTGGAGTTACTCTGTTGGGAATGATTCCATTGAAGAGGTAATTGACGTTCTGAAGGGATATTGACCACATCGAGACAGCCTTGACAATGTACTGAAACAGGACTAGGTCTTAAGGATATAGTACCCACAATAGGTTCTCCAGGTAGGGGGTTACAACATCTGGCCATACGATAGAGAAGTCCATTGATCCCTAGTATTGGGGAGTTACTACCAGAGGTAGTTTCACGCGGACTAGAAGTAGTAACAGTAGTTATAGAGGATATTTCTGGAGTGGGTTTATTTTTCGCCTCAATTTCTCTGAGTTTATTATAGATGTTGATGGGTTTAATCTCTGCATGGGCAATCGCTGCATAGAGATCATCTACTGCTTGATAGTTCATTTTTTCGGCTACTTCTTGCAGTTCTTTGGACTTGATTTTACTTTCTAGATATTTTTTCCCTAGTTCTTTCTCTAGTAGATCTCGCCCTCGCAGGATATTTTCTTCGCGTCTATTGTGTTTATGCCATTGCCGTATTCTATTGCGCGCTGCGTGAGTGACAACGAAGTTTAACCAGTAAAGATTAGGATGGCTATTATCGTTAGTGATGATTTCCACTATGTCCCCATTTTGTAGGGGTTCACTCAAGGAAGCCTGTTTGTCATTAATCTTGACTGCTTTGATATGGTTACCTACTTCTGTATGTATGCGATAGGCAAAGTCCACTGGTGTGGCTTGACGTGGTAGAAAAATAATATCTCCTTTGGGTGTAAAAACATAAACATCTTCCTCAAAAAGGTTATCTTTGATGCTTTCCATGTACTCTTGGGCATTTTTGCCTTCAGGAGAGTCTTTGAGTTCCTTCTGTCCTTCTACTAGAGAACGTAACCAAATAAATTTGGCATCTTGAGGATTGAGTTTGGACGATTTTCCAGTCTCTTTGTACTTCCAGTGAGCCGCAATCCCTTTTTCGGCTGTTTCGTGCATTTCTAGAGTACGAATTTGCATTTCTACTGGTTTGACATTTAACCCAATGACTGTAGTATGTAAAGATTGATAGTTATTGGATTTAGGTAAACCGATATAGTCTTTAAATCGCCCGGGAATTGGCTTGAACAGATTATGTATGACAGAAAGGGCTAAATAGCACTCAACTTTTGTACTAACAATTATTCTGATAGCGGCTAGGTCATAAATTTCTGAAAATTCTTTAGTTTGCCGTTTCATCTTACTATAGATACTATAGAGATGTTTTGGTCTAGCTTGAATCTCAATTATTTTTATCCCTTCTTTTTCCAGTCCTTTTTTGAGTAAATTGCTAACTTCAAGTAACCGACTTTCTCTATCTATTCGTTTTTCTGCCACCAGCAAGCGCATCTCTTCATAAGACTCAGGTTCTAGATATTTAAAGGAAAGATCCTCTAATTCCCATTTAAAGCGTCCTATCCCTAGTCGGTTAGCGAGGGGAGCGAATATTTCTAGAGTTTCTTTGGCAATAGAATACTGCTTTTCCTTCGGCATATGTTCTAATGTTCTCATATTATGTAGTCTATCGGCTAGTTTAACTACGACTACTCTGATATCCTTAGCCATAGCGATAAACATTCGACGCAAGTTCTCTGCTTGACGTTCTGTTTTACTGCTACGTTGACTTTTATCTTCATCAAATTCTTTGGAGAGTTTGGTTACTCCATCTACTAACTGTCTGACCTCTTCTCCGAAGTGGGTTTCTATTTCTTCTGAGGTAACTTTAGTGTCTTCTACTACATCATGTAAAAATCCTGCTGCTATTACTGTCTTATCTGCACCTAAATCTCGTAGTAAAGTAGCTACAGCTATAGGATGAATAATATAAGGCTCTCCTGATTTTCGTTTTTGTTCATGGTGCAGGTCATAGGCAAATTTTAGCGCTCTACAAATTAAATTTATCTCTTCTGAAACTTCTTGATTAATTGTATACTGTATCCAGTAGTCTTTGAGCCAATCAGGAAGTAGTTCTATTATCTTATCTAATGACTGTTCAGTCATTTCGTTGGTACTTGGAAGAATTGTGCTTGTTTTCATATATATCTCTGTGGGTAGGGTAGATATGCTGGAAGTTAGCCAACTTTTAGACATAAGTTGACTAGAGGTTTGGCTGTTATTAATTTGTTAGCACTTAAATTTGAGGATAAACATCAAGAGTGCTATTTTATTCTTAGAAGCAACGAGTGAGAGTATTATTTAATGAAATTCTAACTTATCTGGCGTGATTAATGTTACATAAAAACGAAGATAAAACTTATAGAGTTCTTTTAGAACGCCTAGAGGATTTACAAAAGGAAATAGAGAAAACTCCTTGTGACTGGGTTTTGGTGAAAAAATCTCTTAATGAGCTTTTAATCTTTTGGCGGGAGATGCTCCACCTTGAGCAAGACTCTGTTAGAATTGTAGCTGAAATGAACAGATTATTCCGTCTACTAGAGACAGACTTGTTAATTTTGCAAGTCTCGCTTAATTCCCTGAATTTTCAGCAGCGTCTAGCAAACTTTCAACAAAGACTAGGACAAGGAATTGGCTACTGTAAATTAATGCTAGCTCAAAATGAATAAACCACACCTGCTGAGTATAGAAAAGTTAAAAATCACTTATCCTAAAAGCGAGAAGAGCGCAGTAAATGGAGTTTCCTTGATTCTCAATGAGGGAGAAATAGTCGGACTAGTGGGGGAGTCAGGTTGTGGAAAATCTACTATTATTCGTACTGTTATGCGTCTTTTGCCAGAAAGGGCGAAGATGGAAGGAGACATTTTCTATCAAGGAAAGTCTCTCGGTAATCTTGATGCAGAAAACCTGCGTCATTTACGCGGTGAAATGGTTTCTCTAGTCTTTCAAGATCCGATGACTCGTCTTGATCCCTTGATGACTATTGGGGAACATTGCCTGAGAACAATTAAGTCTCATGTGAAGGGGATATCATATCTAGAAGCGAAAAAACAAGCCATCCAAGTTTTAGAAAAAGTTAAGATCCCTTCTAGTCGTTATGAACAGTATCCTCACGAATTTAGTGGTGGAATGCGACAAAGAGTAATTATTGCTTTAGCTTTACTTTTAAGTCCTAAGTTAATTGTAGCTGATGAGCCTACTACTGCGCTTGATGTAACTGTAGCAGCAGATATTTTAGATGAGTTAACCCGCTTAGTAATAGAAGAACGCATGGGTCTTCTTTTAGTCTCCCATGATTTAGCCTTAGTAGGTAAATATTGTCACAAAATAGCGGTGATGTATCAAGGGGAAATTGTGGAGATAGGAGATTCTCAATCTATTTTATTTTCCCCTCAACATCCTTACACCAAGTCTCTCCTAGCTGCAGCTTTACATTTAGATACTCAAAGAGTATTTTTTAAAATTAGTCGAGAAAACCCACCTCTTTTAGAAGTAAGTAATCTCCAACAACACTATAAATTAGAAGAAGGTTTCTTTAAGCAATGGGGTAACCATGAAAAAAACTTAATCCGCGCAGTTGATGGAGTTAATTTTTCTCTAGCCAAAGGAGAAATATTAGGACTAGTGGGGGAGTCAGGTTGTGGGAAAAGTACTTTGTCGCGGACTATTTTACAGCTAATTCCGCCTAGTCGAGGACAGGTTAAGTTTAGGGGTAAGGAATTGACCTTATTATCACCTGAAGATCTGCGTCAATTAAGGCGTGAAATTTCCATGATCTATCAAGATCCCCATGCTTGTCTTAACCCATTGATGACAGTTTTTACTAGTATTGCAGACCCTCTTTTTATTCATGGGTTAGCAACAGTTAGTGATGCGGAAAAAAAAGTACATGAAATGCTAGAAAGAGTGGGTTTAACTCCTGTAGAAACCTATCAAAAGCGTTATCCTAACCAGTTATCAGGGGGACAGAAGCAAAGGGTAGCTATTGCACGTGCTTTAATTACTAAACCTAGCTTAGTAATATGTGATGAACCTGTCAGTATGTTAGATGCAACTGTGCAACGTCAGGTTTTAGAGTTGATTTTATCCTTAAAAGATGAGTTTGATTTAACTTATATTTTTATTACACATGACTTGTCAGTAGCACGTTTTTTATGTAATCGTATTGCTGTTATGCAGTCAGGTAAATTTGTCGAATTTGGGGAGACAGAGCAGATTTTTTCTCGTCCTCAACATCCTTATACTCGAAAACTTTTACAGTCGGCACCTTTAATAGTTAAAATTTAAGAACTTACCAATTTTTATAAGGAAATTTAGAGAGATTGGAATTATAGTAACGTTCATCACCAGTTACTTCTTCCCCTAACCATTGAGGTAAATTAATCACTTGTTGCTCATCTTTTAACTCTACCTCAGCTATGATTAAACCAGCATTATCACCTAAAAACTCATCTACTTCCCATAAAAGATTATCTACATAGATTTTATAACGATTCTTTTGAATTTGTGGAGCATCACATAATTGTTGTAAAATTTCCCTTGCCTCTTCGACTGGGATCTCATATTCATACTCAGAACGAGTCATTCCTTCTGTCTTTCCTTTGAGAGTAAGGTAGCCTTTTTCGCCAATAATTCTCACTCTAACGGTGCTTTGATTCTCAGTAAGAATATAACCTTGATGATAGAATTGAGAACTACCTAACTCTCGCCAAGAATCACCTTTAACTAAAAATTTTCTCTCTATTTCTTTGGGCATAAATTATTTTTTGCTAAGACTGACAAAATCTACTTTTTTGGATTCTAACATCAAAAGATCTTCAGAACGATAGGCTTCCCATGTTCCCCTACCTAATGTCATTCGCCATTCTCCCGACATATAATTCCCTTCATCGGCGATATTACCATTATAGTTAATGTGATAGTGTGAGTGTAATATATAGCGTTTAGTAAAGGCTATTTTTTTGCCGATTACTTCCCCAGTAATTACAGCCTCTCCTAAATGACCATCATCTAAAATGTTGCCTGTTAGACTATTGCTTGCTTGTATTAAACTCAACTCAAAACGAGTGGGTTGTTTTAATTGCCAATAAGTTCCTAACCACATTCCACTTAAATCAAGCATAGGTTTTATTGAGTATTGAATAAGATAACAATGTATCTGAAAATATGGTAATTTGTTTAATGGATTACCTATAGAAAAAGGAAACAGAGTCTTTGGGAGTAGAATTACGCAGTTATGTCTATCTGGACAATTTACAGTCACAACACGCTGCCTATATTGGGACTGTTGCAGTAGGGTTTCTCCCTGTACCTGGAGATGCTTCTCTCTGGATAGAGATTTCACCTGGTATAGAGATTAATCGTATTACAGATATTGCTCTTAAGTCGGCAGTGGTCCGTCCAGGGGTATTATTTGTGGAAAGACTCTATGGTTTACTTGAAATTCATTCTAGCAAGCAAGGGGAAACTAAAGCAGCAGGTAGGGCTATTTTAGCAGCATTAGGGGCAACACCTAGCGATTCTCTCAAGCCTCAAGTTGTCTCAAGTCAAATTATTCGCAATATTGATCCTTATCAAGCCCAACTTATTAACCGTTCTCGTCGTGGACAGATGATCTTAGCAGGGGAGACTCTCTATGTTTTAGAAGTGCAACCTGCAGCTTATGCAGCTTTAGCAGCCAATGAAGCAGAAAAAGCAGCCCTAATTAATATCTTACAGGTCAGCGCCATCGGGAGCTTTGGGAGATTGTATTTAGGTGGACAAGAGAGAGATATTTTAGCGGGTTCTCAAGCAGCTATTGCAGCACTAGAAAATGTACGAGGAAGAGATCCTAATATTGAAAAAAGTGAGTAATTTAGCCTACATTAATCTCTTTAAAGACTTCATCTTCAAAAGGTATGTTCATTATGTGGATCTTTTTGGATATTGATGGGGTTCTTGTCCCCGAAAAGAAGTTTAATAGTCCAGTTAGTCAAGAAGACCTTTTAAAATTCGATCCTGTTTGTTTAAAAATATTTGAAGATGTTTTGCAAAGATACCCAAAAATTTTAGTGGTCATCTCATCTTCATGGCGAGAAATATTTTCATTTGAATCTATCCGTCCTTTGTTTTCCCCAAGTATTGCTAAACGAGTTGTAGGAGTTACACCTTTTTTAGATCCTAAGATTATTCATCAATATCAATATCTTCGGTATCAAGAGGTTCTAGAATTTTTACGGCAGAAAAAGGCATTAGATAATCCTTGGGTAGCCATTGATGATATTCGAGACCATTATCCGCCTAATGTTCAAGTCGTTGTTACTGATGCTTATAATGGCTTTGACGCATTGGCTGCATTGGCTTTAGAGTTATATTTGTTAGCAATGTGATTAATTTAGAATTTTTGAATTAATCACACAAATGCTTATCACTATCACTTACGTTAGGATTATTCTGTAAGTAACTTTTTACACAATGACAGGCCTTTGTCATTAAAGAGTTTATTAAAGAGTTTATTTTTATATTCGGATCGAGCATCCAGAGTTTGATAGTCTTGTCAGAACTCCCTGAAGCTAAGGTCTTCCCATCTGGACTAAAACTGACGCTATTGACAGAGTAATTATGCCCTGAGAGAGTGCGTATTTCCTCTGTAGTTCTTATATTCCAGAGTTTGATAGTATTGTCATTACTCCCTGAAGCCAAGGTCTTGCCATCTGGACTAAAACTGACGCTATTGACAGGGTAATTATGCCCCTTAAGGGTGCTTATTTCCTTACCTGTCTCTAGATTCCAAAGTTTGATAGTCTTGTCAGAACTCCCTGAAGCCAAGGTCTTGCCATCTGGACTAAAACTGACGCTATTGACAGGGTAATTATGCCCCTTAAGAGTACGTACTTTAGTAGTTCTTATATTCCAGAGTTTGATAGTCTTGTCAGAACTCCCTGAAGCCAAGGTCTTGCCATCTGGACTAAAACTGACGCTATTGACGGGGTCAGTATGCCCATAAAGTGTACGTATTTCCTTACCCGTCTTTACATTCCAGAGTTTAATGATGTTATCAGCACTCCCTGAAGCTAAGATCTTGCCGTCTGGACTAAAACTGACGCTACTGACATAGTTCTTATGCCCTTTAATAGTATATATCAACTTACCTGTCTTCACATTCCAAAGTGTGATAGTTTTGTCAACATTCCCTGAAGCCAAGGTCTTCCCATCGGGACTAAAACTGACGCTATTGATCCAGCCAGTATAATGAATAGTTTGTATTTCCTTATCTGTCTCTAAATTCCAGAGTTTGATAGTTTTGTCATAACTCCCTGAAGCCAAGGTCTTCCCATCGGGACTAAAACTGACGCTCCTGACAGATTTAGTATGTCCGTAGATGGTGCGTATACCCTTACCTATCTCTATATTCCAGAGTTTAATGGTGTAGTCAGAACTCCCTGAAGCTAAGGTCTTCCCATCTGGACTAAAACTGACGCTATTGACGGGGTCAGTATGCCCAGAGAGTGTGCGTATTTCCTTACCCGTCTCTATATTCCAGAGTTTAATGATGTTATCAGCACTCCCTGAAGCTAAGATCTTGCCGTCTGGACTAAAACTGACGCTCCTGACAGAGTCAGTATGCCCAGAGAGTGTGCGTTTTTCCTTACCTGTCTCTACATTCCAGAGTTTAATGGTGTTGTCAGCACTCCCTGAAGCTAAGATCTTGCCGTCTGGACTAAAATTGACGCTCCTGACAGAGTCAGTATGCCCAGAGAGTGTGCGTATTTCTTTACCTGTCTCTACATTCCAGAGTTTAATGGTGTTGTC